>OGWR01003127.1_pt1 | contig 11000 bp, 10 predicted proteins | sample 1576061 | NCBI WGS metagenome assembly OGWR01 (sample SAMEA3541511, study PRJEB24748) | human gut metagenome | biome: human gut; feature: human-associated habitat; material: faeces | place: China | collected 2012 | reverse complement strand
GGGCGCGGGCTCGGGCTCGGGCTCGGGCGCAGGCGCCGCAGCGGAATCGGATACGGGCGCTGCGTCGGTGCTAAAACCAGCCGGAGCAGACTTCTTCTCAAACGGCAGCACAAAGGTCAGGACGTCATCCTTATCCTCATCAGCCCATTCAGCTGCATAACGCGCTACCCAATAGCCAACGGCACGATGCTTGAGCATCTTGCCAAAGACCGTAAGGAATACCGTGACAAACGCCGTCAGCACCAAGAACAATACGAGCGTGATGCCACCGCCGGTAACAAGCGCCTCAATAGCCGAAGGACGGTAGTAGTAGCTATACATACCGACAGAGGCAATGGCGCCGAAGACGAGCGTCAGGATCCATGTGACAACGTTGGCGACCAGACCCGTCAAAAACTCGGGAAGGAACGAAGCGCAGAACAGCTTGGTCTTGTTGTGCTTAAACGCCGCCCAGACCTTGTCGAGCGAAAACGCGCTCTCGACACGACCGGTCACCGCAAAGTGCATCACGGCGATGTCGGCGAACATCTTAAAGAAGACCCCCAAGACCGCCGTGGCAATCATAGCCAGGACAAGCAGGCCAAGCGAGCCAAACAGCGCTGCCTCGAGTGCATAGGAGCCGTAATACGAATACGAGCCCGCGGCGCCAATTACCACGCTCTCCACCAGCGAAAGCACTACACCGATAACGGGAATGGCAGCGATAACCTCGAGCACGACCGAGATAACGCTCGAAAAGACTCCGAGGCCAAACGACGTGGAACGCATGAGTGGACGATCCATACCGCCATCAACCTTGAGCGACAGATCGCGACCCCACTCAATACCAAAGCCGGAACCACACACGCTCGCAATGCAAGCTGCCAAAAAGCCGATGGCAGCTGCAATGCCGCCAATAACGGGAATAAACAGCACGAGTACCGACACAACACAAATCAGCGCCGGTAAAAAGGCAATCTGGCACACGCGCTGCAGCACGCCCGGAGTCTTGGTCATATCCTCAAACGCCTGAGCCACACAGCCCTTGGACGCATTCGCCACGGGCGGTTGCGGAACAAACTGCTGGGGCTGACCCTGAGGGGCAGAGGCTGCGGCACCGGCATTGGGGGCACCACACGCACCACAGAACTTATCGTTGTCGCCCATGGGGGCACCACACTGCGAACAGAACATCGAGATCATCCCTTCGTATCTTGAGCGAATCATCTGGATCGCAAACGATGTCTTTGGCATCATTATCACCCAATGTGGGGACAAATACTCCAACATGACGCATTTGCAATGCGCAGGGCGCTATTCGATTGTTTGATGAGCTCGACCGCGTTAGTTCGTTCCGCGGAAACCCTTGCCGACGATCTCGGAGCTGTCGACAATCGTGATAAAGGCACCCGGATCGACTTCGCGCGCATAGCGGCGCAGTTGCACGGCCTCGCGACGGCTTAGCACGCTCATGATCACCGTCACGCACTTGCCCGAGAAAGCACCGTAGCCGCGGCTGATAGTCGCCGTACGGTTGAGATGCTTGACGATAAACTCCTCGACCTTAAGGGGCTCGGAGCAAATGACCGTGCAGACTTTACGCAGGTGGATGCTCTCGATGGCTTTGTCGACCACAAGCGTCTTGGCAAACAGGCCGAGCACGCAATACAGACCGACGCGCGGGCCGTACAAGAAGGCCGCGATGGTCACGATGCCGATATCGACCAACAGCAGGGCGCGGCCAATCTCGAGCGTCGTGCGACGTTTGAGGATCATGGCGAGAATGTCCGTGCCGCCCGTCGAGGCACCAATATCAAAGACGATGGCGCTGCCGAGCGCCGGCAGAATCACGGCAAAGCACAGGTCGAGCCACATATCGCCCGTCATCGAGACATCGGTCGGAATAAAGAGCTCAAACAGCGAAACATAGGCGGACAGCGCAAACGAGGCAAAGACGCTCCACAGGATTGCTTTGCGCTCCAAAAAGATAAAACCCAAAACGACGAGAACCGCGTTGATAATCCACATAAAGACGCCGACGGGCAGGGTCGGAAACAGCGTGGACAGAATGACCGACACGCCCGAGGTGCCGCCAAAAGCAAAGTGATTAGGGGTTTTAAACGCAACGATGGCAAAGGCCGTGAGGATCAGGCCCAGATTGAGCTCGGCAAAAAAGCGCGGAAAGCCCGGCTCTTGGCTGCGCTTGCGACCAGCGCGCTCGCCCCGCTCGATAACATCGCGATCGACCACGCGCTCCATCGGCACTACGGGAGGACGATGCACCTCCTCGGCAGCACGCGACGCCGCCTCTGCCGCAGCGGCCTCAATTGCCCATGCCTTGCTTTCTGTTTCGTGCTCGTCGGCCATTACGGCAACCCCTCGTTAACAATTTGGAAACAATGCGCCCATTAGAGTAACGCGGAACGTGGGGATTGCAACCCTTAGTTAGACGAGCGGTATGACTATATCGGGAGCGTACAAAAACGGCCGGCCACGCTTTTGCTTGCGCGATCGGCCGTTTAATGTTTTCGCAGATAAAACCTGCCAAAACAAACCTGTCCCTTTTTGGAAGGTTATTCGTGCTGGCTGGTGCGGTGCTCGTACTCCTCGGGGGTGATGACATCCTCGATGCGCAGGTTGACGCCCGCCACCTCAAGGCCAGTCATCGCGGCAAGGCGCTCGGTGACACGTGCCTTAACATCGTCGAAGATCGCGGGCGCATAGGCGCCGTACTCGATGATGACGGAGATGTTGACGACCACGCGATTATCGTCGGTGACCTCGACCGTCACGCCCTTGGTCAGATTCTCGGCACCAAACTGCTCCTGCACAAAGTGCATGAGGTTACCCTTCATGCCCAGAACGTGCGGAACCTCGCGGGTGGCCATGGCAACGATCTTCTCGATCACGCCGTTGGAATAGGTCAGCGAGTCCTCGGACTCATCCGCTTCCTCGTCGTCCTCATCCGTATCGGACTCGGCCTCGACGAGAGCCTCATCCTCGAGCGTCACATCCTCAGCTTCGGCGACGACCGCCTCGTTCTCCTCGAGCTCGGTATCGGCTACATCGACCTTCGTATTAAAAGCCATGGTTCCTCCTTATGCCTGCCGCGGATGCGACAGTCGAATACATATTAGCGGCCGCTAAACAGACGGCCGAAGAAGTTGACGATCCCGTTCTCGCCGTCGCGAATTTGGCCGATCACGGCGCCGATCAGCACGAAGAATGCAATGACGAGCGTGTCCCACAGGCCCAACGTGAGCACCAACACGGCGAGGATAAAGCCGGCGACGGCGCCGAGCGTGGTGTTGGGATGACGCACAGCATAGCTCCAGATGGCAGCGCCCGTACCCTTGATGAGACCCATAGCCTCGTCAAAATCCGCGGCTGCCGCGTCTTGTAACTCGGTTGCCTCTGCTTTGGAATCAACAGGTTCGCTCGCCGACGTGGCGCTCTGGTCAATCGTCAGGCGCGGCGTACGAGCGGTCTTATCTTGATTGGTATCACTCACCGGAAACCTCCACGGTCTGGACGGTAGTCTTGGACGGCAAAAAACGGACACGCGCGGTCGTACCCGGCGTGCCGAGCATGGTGTCGCAGGCCTTCTCGATGCGCTGCTGCATCGAGGTGGCAAGAGCGGCAACGTCCTTATCATCGAGCGCGATGGCCTCGACCTTAAAACGGACGTGCGAATCGTCGGGGCCTTGGACGCGGGCCTCGATATGCTCAACCATCACGCGGTCGTCGCGCTCGGCAGCAGCCCTGGCGCACGAAGAAAGCGCCGCAAGGGTAACCTCGATATTGCGCTCCCCCGCCGGATGCACGCAGGACGGCTCGCGACGGGCGAACATCAGGCGGAAAAAGCTCAGCAGTACGCCAAGCGCCACGACGCCGGCGCACACCGTCACGACGATGCGCGGCATGGGGTCGCGCATCAGCAGCATAAAGCGATACGTATACGGCCCCCAAAACCGGCAGACAAGCGTACCCAGCGCCACGATGGTGGCGGCAAGATACACGATCGCTAGGGCTCGTTTGAGTACGCGCACGCGGCGCTCCCTTCAAATCTCGGCTCTCGAAATGCAAAACGGTTCGCATCATTATAAAAGAGCCGGGTCCGGTGCTCTACGCACGCGGATCCGGCTCATCTATTCCACGAGGCTTGCATGCTCGCTTCATTATGCCCAGATATGCACGGCTCAATCCGTGCTGGCGCTACTCCTCCTCGAGGGCAGCGATGACCTCGTCGGTCATGTCCATGGTGCTGTAGACGTCCTGGACGTCGTCGAGCTCCTCAAGACGGTCGATGAGGCGCTGGACCTTCTTGGCGTCGGCGCCGGAAACCTCGGTCGGGGTGGTCGGAACCATGGTGGTCTCGGAACCCTTGACCTGGACGCCCTGCTCCTCGAGTGCCTTGGAGACAGCCATGACGTCGTTAGCAGCGGTCCAGACGATCCACTCCTCGCCGGCGTCCTCGTAGTCCTCGCCACCGGCCTCGGCGATGGCCATCATGAACTCATCCTCGTCACCGGCAGCACCGTTGGCGATCATGGTCTCCTTCTTGGCGTTCTCGTCCAGGATCTCCTTGGCAACAACGATCTGGCCCTTGCGCTCAAACTGGAAGGCGACGGAGCCGGAGGTGCCCAGGTTGCCACCAGCGTGGGAGAAGGCGGAACGGACATCGGCGGCAGTACGGTTGCGGTTGTCGGTCAGGCAGTCAACATAGACGGCGACACCGGCGGGACCATAGCCCTCGTACACGATGTTCTCGTAGACGGCGGCATCGGCACCCGAACCAAAGGCCTTGTCGATAGCGGACTTGATCTTGTCCTTGGGCATGGACTGAGCCTTGGCCTTAGCAACGGCAGCGGCGAGGCTGGCGTTGTTCTCGGGCAGCGGGTCACCGCCGAGACGGGCAGCAACGGTGATGTTGCGGCTGAGCTTGGAGAAGAGGGCGGAACGCTTGGCGTCCTGCGCGCCCTTACGATGCTTGGTTGTGGCCCACTTAGAGTGTCCGGACATACGTGTCTCCTATCGGTTTCGACCTAAAGCCCAGCGCAGATGCTCGGGCAATATAAACAAACGTCGTTATGATATACCTACTGGCCTGCGAGATAAACCCCAAAATGAAGGCGTCGTGATGATGCCACTCTTTGGTGCAAAGTAACCTGTCCCCTTTGCACCAAATTAGGACCAGAGAAGGTCGCTGCGGGTAATGGTGGCGCCGATGGCAAAGGGCATGCAGGCGATGACCGGATACAGGTAGCGCATGTAGGTCGAGCCGTTGCAGGGACCGATCAGACACAAGGCGAGCACGCCCAGCAGCGGCACCCAAATGGCCAGCCCGCGCCACGAATGGCGGCGCAACAGGTAGACCACCACGGCGATCATAATCCACACGTAAGTAGCCGAGCTCATGGTGAGCGAGATAAACGGGATGCGCTGTACTGCCACGCGATACAGGTTGATCAGGTGGTCGCACCAGCGCACAACCTTGCTATCGACCGGATGGAAGTCAAAGTACTTGAGGTTATCGGGGCGTGCCATAATCTCGGCACTGCGCGCCGTGCTGTAGACCCACGCATCGCGGGCGCTCGGATAAAAGTAGCCGTAGTAGTTATTGATGAGCGCCGAGATATAGCACTCGGGATCCTTTTTGAACATTTGCGCCCAGACCTCAAAATAGTCAGCGATGTCCTCCTGCGAGGCGTACTCGTTAAAGCAGTTCTTGACGGCGTCGGACTTGTCGGGGTTGTAACGGCGGCCCAGATTGTCGTACTTGAGCACACGGTCGATCACGGCACGCTCATCGTCGGTCACCAAGCCGTCGCAAGGAGCCTCCACGATAGTGCCGTCCTCCCTAACCGTAGGGTTGACACCCGAGTTGAGGCCGTCGTGCTTTTGGACGAAACGAGCCGTCTGCTGGAACGGAATCGAGAGGATTTCGCGCTTGGAACCAGGCGTAATGTCGTGCGCCGGCATAAAGACCTTGGTGAAGTACATATTAGAGGCAAGGCAGAGTGCAAGCACCGCAAGAACTCCCATCCAGCGGAAACGCGGGATGGGGCCCGAAGACGCAGCACCAGCCTGCTTGGCTGCGCGACGAGCCACATGCGCGTCCCATGCGCAAAACGCCGCCGCGATTACGCATGCCGCCAGGGGAAACACCAGGCCGCCGTTGCGCAGAAACGTGGAACCCATGGCACCCAGAGCGAGCAGCAGCCAGTCATGGCGCGCAAAGAGCACGGGCCTCTGTTCGCCCGCACGCTCGGCATTGGCATCGCGACGGGGCAGGCCGCATGCCACGAGCTTCACGGCCTGCACCAACAGCACCAAAAACGCGTCGGCAAACAGCACATCTTTGGTAAGCAGGGCCGCGTAGTTGGAGAACATGGGCATAAACACAAAGAACAGCAAGATCACGCCGCGGACCGGCAGACTCACGCCCAGCTTGCGCAGCGACGAGATGGAATAGGCCATGCAGGCGGCCGTAATGACGAACTGAGCGCAGGTGTAGATGGCAAGACCTGCGTTGGCGCTGTTGAACAGTGAAAGCCCCAGCTGGACGCACGAACCGATGATAGCCGTGTGCACCACGGGGTGATGTCCGTTGAGCAACACATTGGGATTGAGCAGACGCAGGTAGTCACTCGTGCCGTTGGGGTAGTTGAACCACTGGCGAATCTGCGCACCCGTATCTCCCATAAAAAGGCCGGGCAGCGAAGCGATGAGCGTGGGCGCCCAGGCGACCATAAGCACCAGGAAGGGCCCGGCAAAGGGATGGACCGAGAGCACGGCGTGAGCCACACGCCATACGCGGCCAAAGTGCGCTTCGGAAAACGGAATGCGCCGAGAGCTCAGCCAATCTAGACACTCAAAAGCCAGGTAGAAGGCAACGACCGCCAAGAGCATCCAGCCCGCACCGCCTATCCAGGCGCAGATGATGCGAGCCTTGTCGCCGAGTACGATCTCGGCAGAATCGGTGAGGTCGTAGCTGCGGCCAAACACCATGCAGACGGCAAAGAACAGCGACGGAAGGATCACCGAAGGACGCCAAGCATCGCCGCGGCCAAAGAATACGTAGCGAAACGGCAGAGTGAGCAGGCAGGCAAGCGCAAGCAGCATGACCGCATCGGTATGGCCGGCAAACGAGAGGAGCACCTCGTAGCACACGTACAGCATGCCCGAGGCTTTGGGGTCAATCGCCAAGACTGCGTTGCTCGAGACCGGCGCGGGATCGATGGAAAACGCCGTGGTCGCCAACAGCGCGAGCAGAAATGCGATGAGCGTCTGCTTGGCGGGGTAGCGCTTAAACCAGACGATGCGGGCAGCGTCGTGCGCAGCCGTTGTGGAGAGGTCGGAATCCTTCACAGTCCAAAGAGCCTTTCTAGAAACCCGCCAAAAAGGGACAGGTTTATTTTGGCAGGTTTTATCTGGGGAAACGTTACGGTTCTGTCATCGTTGCCCAGCAAACCACCATAAAGGTGCCTGTCCCCTTTGTGGTGGTATGTGGTGGTTAGGCGTCGAGGTAGATGCGCTGGGGGCGATTGCGGCGACGAGCAAAGATGACGAGCGCCAGGCCAGCAATAACGAGCGGAAGGCTCAGCAGCTGACCCATCGTGATGACGCCGCCCAGCAGATAGCCCAGCTGGGCGTCGGGCACGCGCACGAACTCGACGAGGAAGCGGACGATGCCGTAACCCATCACGAACGCGCCCATAAACGTACCCTGAGGCAGCAGCGGCTTTTTGCGGCTGAGCACCTGCAGGATGCAGAAGAGCACGATGCCCTCAAGAAATGCCTCGTAGAGCTGGGAGGGATGACGCGGCATATCGCCCGCAGTCCCGCCAAAGACCACACCCCAGGGCAGATCGGTCGGCTTGCCCCACAGCTCACCGTTGACAAAGTTGGCACAACGGCCCAGGCACAAGGCCAGCGGCGCGCCTATGACGGCAAGGTCTGCCAAAGTCCATGCGTCGAGTTTATACATGCGGCACACGATGATGCCGCCGATAATGCCGCCCACCAAACCGCCATGGAAGCTCATGCCGCCCTCGTTGGTGGCAAAGATCTCGAGCGGATGCGCCCAGTAGTAGCCGTCGCCGTAGAAAATGACGTAGAACAGGCGGGCGCCGATGATAAGGCCAAAGACCACACCGACCACGACGCTCGTCAGGTCGTCAATCGTGATGTTAAAGCCCCAGCGACGCTGCGTGCGATACATAACGACCGCCGTGAGCAGAGCTCCGACCACATAGGCCAGACCATACCAGTAAATCGTGATGGGCCCCGCCGAAATCGCGACGGGATCAAGCATATGGTAGAAGTCGTTGAGCATGTCGACCCTCCTACTCCCTACATACAAATGCGGCCGCGGGCCTTACGCTCGCAGCCGCATATTTGGGCGTAACGTCTATGCGGAGTATGCCGTCCGCAGCTTTCGCATCTTAGAACGGCGCGTACTCGTCGTACAGGTCGTCGGTCTCGCCGGAGGCATTGACCTGCTCGACACGGGTAACGCCGGGCACATGCTCCTTCAGGATGCGCTCAATACCCATGGACAGGGTCAGCGAGCTCATGGGGCAGCCGGCGCAAGCGCCCTGCAGCTCCAGTTTGACGACGCCCTCGTCGTCAACGCCCACATACTCCATATCGCCGCCGTCGGCCTGCAGGTTGGGGCGAATCTCTTCAAGAACCTTCTTAAGCAGCTCTTCGTTAACAGCCACAGGGGCTCCTTTCTCACAATTACGCGGGCGCGCCCGCGGACAGAAGCTATGTTACTACAGCCGTGTACCCGCTCACGAGCCGTCCATGCGCGCAGACGCGACTTTCACGAGTAGTCAATTTGGGACGGGGCTCTTTTGGCTGCCTTTTGTTGCCAGCTGGCGTTGCCACGCGCTACTGCTGAGCCTGCCCCTCGGTGCCGATGTGAACATCGACGATAACCTGGCGGTAGCTGATGCCGCAGGAGTCGAGGATGCGGCGGCTGATGCGTCCGTCATCGGTATCGGCGTACTTGTTGTCCAGGTAGACGACCTCGCCCACGCCCACCTGCGCCAAAATCTTGGCGCAGTCGTGGCACGGGAACAGCGTGACGTAGACCGTGGAACCCTCAAGATCTTTGAGCGAGCCACGGTAGTTGAGCACGGCGTTTGCCTCGGCATGCACCACGTAGTTGTGCTTGTCCTGCAACGGGTCGTCGCTCGTGCCCCACGGGAAAAAGTCGTCGTTGAGCGCCGAGGGCGTACCGTTGTAGCCCACCGAAAGGATGCGGTGGTTGGTGCTGGCGATGCACGCGCCCACCTGCGTGTTGGGGTCCTTACTGCGGCGCTGCGCGGCGATGGCCACGCTCATAAAGAACTCGTCCCAGCTAATGACGTCCAGGCGCTTGCCTGACGAAGTTTGATGAAGATCGTCCGACATGGCAGACACCTCCGTAATCGCAATAATTTGACCCATTGTAGCAGGTGAAAGGTGGAGACGTTTGTCCCACCGGCGCCCTCACTTTTACACGCGACGAGGCTTTTGATTGATGCGGTAGAGCTCGGCGAGACCCCGCAGCGTCAGCGCGTCATCGACCGTCAGGCTATGGCCGACCAGCGCCGCAAGTGCCTCGGCATCGTCGCCGGTAATGACGATGGGTACATTGCCCTCCCCCGCGGCCTTGGTCGCGCGCATCTCGGCAAGCACCATGTCGAGCATGCCGTCGATGCGGGCCGCCTCGTCCAGCTCCCGCGGCAAAGTGGAGAAAAACTGCCGCATCAGGAACACGCCGAAGATATTGAACAGTCCCGGCAGCACCAGGCCCACCAGGGTGTTGGTCAGGCCCAGATTCACCATCAGCTTGAAGCGGGGGATGATGAAGATCTGACCGGGCACCATCATCAGTGCCAGCATCCCCATAAAGAGGACGTTCTTGCCCGGGAAATTCAGCCGGTCAAAGGCATAGGCGCAGATCGTGACGATCAGGATCTGGCCCACGATCATCATGATCGTCACCAGAATGGTGTTCAGATACAGCTGGGGAAAATTCAGCTTATCGGAGACGATGCTGAAATTCACCCATTGGGGAATCTCCGGCAGGAACTTCATGGGGATCTGAATGGTCTCCTCGTACGTCTTGATGGATGTGAGAAACATCCAGACGAAGGGGCCAAAGGCCAGGAACGACGCAAAGATCAGCACCACATGAGTGGTGAAGCGCGAAAGCCTGCTCTCGTCGTTCAGGCGGTCTCTTTTCTGTTTCATATGGCTGCCTCCCCCGCTCACTCGCCAGATCTGACCCAGTACTTCTTGCCGACCATCTGGATCATGGTGATCACCATGATGATGGCAGCCAGCACCACGGAGATGGCCGCCCCGTATCCCCGCATGCTGCTCTTATTGAAGGCGCACTCGTAGAAGTACGTCACCAGACTCATGCTGTAGGTGTACGACAGCGTCTGCCGGTCCACCATCAGGTAGATGAAATCGAAGATCTGCAGAATGCCGATCGTCACCATGATGACGGAGAAAAAGATCATGGGGGTCAGCATGGGCAGAGTGATCTTAAAAAACACCTGACGGCTGCTGGCGCCGTCCAGACGGGCAGCCTCATAATAGGAGCTGTCAATGCCCTGCATAGCTGCCAGCATGATGATAACATAGTAGCTGACCATGGACCAGACCACCACCAGGATGATTGCCCATCGAACATATTTTACATCACCCAGCCAAGAGATCCGGGAAAAGCCCAGCTTCTCCAAGATCCAGTTGAAGATGCCGTACTGATAGTTGAGAATCCACCGCCACAAGATACCGATCGCTGCCGGGATGGTAATTGCCGGGATAAACAGCAGAGTCCGGTAGATCGTGCGGCCCCGGATCTTCTTGTTGATCTGATGGGCCAGAAAGATGGAGAAGATGATGACCAGCGGCACGCCCACCACGGCATAGAACACCGTGTTCTGCAGCGCCAGCCAGAAGGCGCATTGCAAAAAGCGGAAATGGAATGAAAAGCAGAAAAAGCCAGTTCCTCTCTG
>OGWR01003124.1_pt1 | contig 11005 bp, 11 predicted proteins | sample 1576061 | NCBI WGS metagenome assembly OGWR01 (sample SAMEA3541511, study PRJEB24748) | human gut metagenome | biome: human gut; feature: human-associated habitat; material: faeces | place: China | collected 2012 | reverse complement strand
GAGCACTTGGCTACGGACCAAGGTGTCGGGAGTTCGAATCTTCTCGCGCACGTATGTATGGAGACATGATTTATCATGTCTCCATTTTTAGGTTTAAGTACCATGGATGCGCTCTAACGATGGAGCGAAGGGCAATCAATTAAGAAAAAGAGAACGAATCAGGTGTTGCGAAATACATAAAAACAGTATAAAATATTTTAAAAAAGCATCGTATCGTAAAAGAACGAGAGCAGGAGGAAAATAGAATGCTTCAGGGAAAGACAGTACTTCTTGGCGTAACCGGCGGGATCGCGGCATATAAGATGCCAAATGTAGCACGGATGTTAAAGAAAATGCACTGTAATGTGCATGTCCTGATGACACAGAACGCGACTAACTTTATTACTGCAACGACATTTGAGACACTGACCGGCAATAAATGTCTGATCGATACCTTTGACCGTAATTTTGAATTTTCAGTGGAACATGTTGCGTTGGCAAAGCAGGCAGATCTGGTGCTTATTGCACCTGCTACTGCAAATGTGATAGGAAAGATCGCAAATGGGATTGCGGATGATATGCTGACTACGACAGTGATGGCATGTACCTGCAAAATGTTGGTTGCACCGGCAATGAATCATAATATGTATCATAATTCAATTGTGCAGGAAAATCTGGAAAAACTGAAGCGGCATGGATACGAGATTATAGATCCGGTATGCGGTATGCTTGCAAATGGCGATACTGGTGATGGAAAACTTCCATCAGAAGAAACATTGGTTGAGTATGTTTTAAGAGAACTTGCATTTGAGAAAGATATGCAGGGATTGAAAGTACTGGTAACTGCAGGCCCGACACAGGAAGCAATCGATCCGGTTCGCTTTATATCAAACCATTCTACTGGAAAGATGGGATATGCCATAGCAAAGAATGCTATGCTTCGTGGTGCAGAAGTGACACTTGTGACCGGCAAGACTGCATTAGAGCCGCCCATGTTTGTGCAAACAGTTCCTGTGATATCTGCAAAGGATATGTATCAGGCAGTCATGGAACGCGCGAAAGAACAGGATATTATTGTAAAGGCAGCGGCAGTGGCTGATTATACGCCAGCGCATACTGCAGATGAGAAGATCAAAAAATCAGAAGGTGAGTTATCACTCGCACTGGAAAAAACAACAGATATTCTTGCAGAGCTTGGGAAGAATAAAGGTAAAACGGTTTTATGTGGATTTTCTATGGAGACAGAGCATATGTTGGAAAACTCCAGGGCAAAACGCGAAAAGAAGAATCTTGATATGATTGCTGCAAATAATTTAAAACAGCAGGGGGCCGGATTTGCCGGTGACACAAATGTGCTGACGCTGATCACAGAAAAGTGGGAAAAAGAGCTTGCGCTTATGAGTAAAGATGAAGCAGCGAAATGTTTGTTGGATGAATTGTTAAAATTAAAAAATAGTAAATAGTAAATAAATTTTTAAAGAATAATACAGTATAAGAAAAATACAGTATAAGAAGCAGACAGGAATAAAGATTAAAAAGTGTTGCAGCATGAAATGCAGACAGGAGACAGGGTATATGGAGACAATTAAGGTACAGAAAAATCAGGTAATTGCGAAACAAAAAGAAAAAGTAAAAGCATGGTATTTAATTTTAGAAGGATCGGTCGTACAGAGAAATTCCTACGCGAGGATTGTTCTGAACAAAGAAAGTGTGATCGGTGTTTCGGAGAAAGACAGATATTTGTGTGACTATATCGCAAGAGAAGATTCTGTACTTGCAGTTTTTCCATATAATACAGCAGATGATCTGATCAATGCATTAAACGGTCAGGAGAGCATGCGTGGAACACTCCTTCGTGCTGCTTTAAAACAGCGGCAGATGCTGCTTGAGATGTATGCCGGATTTAAGAATCTGGTAAGACAGTTTCATACATTTGTGGAAACTGAATATAATGATTATACCATGCTTTGCAGTCAAATGCGCATTGACGGACAGGGTTTTCCGAGGATGGACAACTTTAAACCGCTTGATATGGTACATATGGCAGAGAACTGGGAAGTTAATAACAGTACCAGTCTTACAAAAAAAGGATATCTTGATGAATACATAAAGCTCATGCAAAAAGATGACAGCCTTTGTATCGGGGCTATTATGGAAGCCTCTTATCAGACAAGGCGTGTTATGCAGGGAATTATCGAGATGGTTGATTATCTGAAATACAATCAGGATATTTTATTATCAGAATCCGAAAACGATTTATTCCATCTTTATTTTGAGCTTGTAATACAGGCAGAAATGAATCATTATGATGTGACGCCGTTAAAAGAACGTATGGATAAAATTGCGGAAGTTATCCGTAAATTAAATATTTATGATGATAAACTGGTATCCTATCGTCTGAATGAGTATAAAAATCATGATTTTACGCAGTATGCAATTGATGAGTTTGCCACACCGGGAGAAGATGATAATATTTCTGATGAGGAATGGGATGAGGAAGAAGAGTCAGAAGACTGCTTAGAACATATCTTAACTTATGCCGGATATACACCGGAGCGCATCGAAGATATGCGAAAACTGATCCAGAAGTACAGGGATCTTCCGGATATGCTTTCCACAGATGCGGAAGTATTCCAGCTTAGAAAACAGCTTTCACAGGTATTTTATGATGCGTATTATAAAGTATTTATGAATGTGATGAAAGATGATGATGAACCGACACCGATCATAGAGATGTTTTTAAATTTCGGCTTTATGGATGTACAGATGGTGGGTGAGGACAATGCCAATATCCTTTATGATCTGACAGAGCATTTAGAAGTTTGTAACTCGGATCATATTTTTACGATATTTGAGTGGTTAAAAACGATTTATAATGGTCAGAATGAGCCGTCAAAGAATGAATTTGATCTGGATTATACGGGCTATCTGGCTGAACTGAAAAAAACCGGAAAAGTAAACGAAAAACAGATGCGGGAGTATGCAAATAACCGTGAGATGAAGGTAAAATTTGAGATACAGAATATGTTTACTTCCGGAAACCGCGTTACTTATGGCAGGGTATCGACATTTTGTCCGATTTTAGGAGAGAATGACCTGATCAATTCTGTTGATAAGATGCTTGTTACAGCACAGAAGATCGAGGATGCCATGAATAAAGTGCGAAAGGTCGATTTTTCTGTATTTTACAGAGGTGTTGTATTTTCAGATCCGGATAAGGGAATCAATCGTGAAGAGATCATGAAAGAAGTACTTCCGAATATTATTCTGATGCCGAATGCAGGAACAAGAGCGATGATGTGGCAGGAGACTGCGGGTGTAAGACGTGATACACCGGCAAGATATATGTTCCCTATTTTTACAGCTGTTGATCTTGATGATATGATGGTTGAAACGACAGGACGTTACCGCTGGGAGATCTGCCGCAAAATTCAGGGTGTTCACTGGAATGATATCCGTGATAAATCCCTGACAGCAGAGTATTGTGATTATATTCAGTTTTACAAGAAGAATCATGATCTTTCGATTGAGGCAAAAGAAAAGATAAAAAGTGCACTGCTTCGTGGAAAAAATAATTACCGTGAGGTGTTTGTAAAAGATTATCAGAACTGGATCAAATATGAGTCAAAAGGAAGTTTTCGTTTAAATAAAGTTTCAAGAGAGATCCTTGTGACATATTGTCCATTTGCGAAGGAGATCAGAGAAGAGTTAAAGTCTAATCCAATGTATCAGAATGCATGGCAGAGATATGATATTTTAATGACGAAAAAAATTCAGCGCATCAATGGCGTCTATGATAAATATCAGAAGGCGGGCGGTAAGATCACAGATGAACTGAAAGATAATTTAGAATATTATATGATGTAACTGTATGTATAATTGAAAGCATTTCTTCCAATAATATTTATGCAATCCAAAGTGCATGTAACTGAAATTGTGTATGACAGAAATTGTATGCAGTTAAAAGTACATGCCATCCAAATTGCAGGAAGCAGGTGCAAAAGGGCACCGGAATGGAGGAAGAAATGGCAAAGAACGCAGACAAAACAAACAGTGGATCTAATTGCAGAAACAGTTACGAGGACAGCTATGAAAATAGCTATGGGCAGAACAGCTCAAAAAATAAGTCTTCCAACAAGGCAACAAACAGCAACGAACAGAACAGATCAACAAACAGTAACGGACAGAATAAATCCGGTCAGAATAGCACAGGTTCTAACGTATCTAAATAAGAACACAGATACCGAAAACTGCATATAATGTAAGGAAAACATTTGCAGAAGAACAGATTACAGGGCAGCGCTTTGTAATCTGTTTTTATTTCGGAGGTATTATGGCATTTTTTACGATACATCCACGCGAGATGGAACAGATCATTTTAGGTAAGCATGCTCTGGTGCTTGATGTGAGGGAGAGAGAAGTTTATCGGGAAGAACATTATAAGGGTGCATATTGCTGTCCATATGAGGAAATGAATGGATGGATGAGACGTTTTAACAGAACCAGAACATTAGTCGTTTATTGCGAATATGGTAGTACGAGCCTTTTGGCAGCAAGGCAGCTTGCAAAATGCGGTTACGAGGTGTATACAGTTGTTGGAGGAATGCGGGCGATCAGACAATATAATGGTTATGATTAACATTGACAGGGTATTTTAGAACGGATAATATAATACTAAGGTAAAAGAAACAGTAAGGAGAATTCATGAAAACATATGAACTTGTGGTACCGTGCCATTTCGGGTTAGAGGCGGTATTGAAAAGAGAGATTTATGATCTTGGTTATGAGATAGACAGAGTAGAAGACGGAAGAATCACATTTACCGGAGATGAGGAGGCAATCTGCCGGGCGAATATTTTCCTGCGCACGGCAGAACGTGTTTTAATTCAGGTAGGGCGTTTTCATGCGGAAACATTTGAAGAATTATTTCAGGGAATCAAGTCACTTCCGTGGGAAAAATATATTCCTGAAAATGGTAAGTTCTGGGTAAAAAAGGCATCTTCTATCAAAAGTAAACTGTTCAGTCCGTCTGATATTCAGTCGATCGCGAAAAAAGCAATGGTAGAGCGGTTAAAGCAGCAATATCATAAAGAGTGGTTTGCTGAGGATGGAGCACCGTATCCGGTGCGTATTTTTCTGTTAAAGGATGAAGTCATGGTAACACTTGATACATCGGGGGATTCCCTGCATAAAAGGGGATATCGTACTTTGACCAGCAAAGCACCGCTGACGGAGACACTTGCGGCGTCCTTACTGATGCTGACGCCATGGAAACCGGATCGTATCCTTGTAGATCCGTTTTGCGGAAGTGGAACATTCCCGATAGAGGCGGCAATGATCGCTGCAAATATCGCACCTGGAATGAATCGTGAATTTACAGCAGAGCAATGGACAAATATCATAGACCGTAAAGTCTGGTATGAGTGTGTGAAAGAAGCACAGGACATGGTAAATGATGACATTACCGTGGATATCCAGGGATATGACATTGACGGTGATGTGGTTAAGGCGGCGCGGGAGAATGCAAAACGTGCAGGAGTTGACCACCTGATCCATTTCCAGCAGAGACCAGTGGCAGAACTGCACCATCCAAAGAAATACGGTTTTATCGTGACAAACCCGCCATACGGAGAGCGTTTAGAGGATAAGGCGGATCTGCCGGAATTATACAGTCAGATCGGGGAGGCTTACCGCAGACTGGATGCATGGTCTATGTATCTGATCACCAGTTATGAGGACACCGAGCGTTACATAGGACGGAAGGCAGATAAAAACCGCAAGATCTACAACGGAATGTTAAAGACGTACTTTTATCAGTTTATGGGACCAAAACCGCCAAAACGTGATAATTTTCATTAAGGAGATTCTGATTCATGCATTATTCGAAAAGATTTATTGCCTTTGGTGGAATTGTGGCGATTGCTTTTTTGATAAAATATAATATACCTGGTGCTGAGTATGAGCAGATCGGCAGTTTCCGCGGAGCGAGTTTAGAAGCAGAAACCTGGAATCCGCTGATTGCATCAAGTGTGAATGATAATCTGCTGTCTGTGATCATTGATAATAAACAGTATACCAATGAGAAATACAAATTTTATATGGATGACAATTTAGACATTATGATGCCGGTTTCCATTTTGCGGGATGCCTTAAACTGCAGCGCACATATTTATGACGGGGACAGGCTTGTGGTGGAAAAACATTCCAGCAACATATCATTTTCCCTGGATCAGGAGACTGCGACCGTGAATGGGGACATTGAAAAGATCACTTCTCCGTTTACCATGATAGATAATGAGTATTATGTCAGTCTCAATGATCTCTCACAATATATGGATTATACATATAGCTGGAACATGCAGGAAAATGAGGCACAGGCTGCGGATAATTCAGATGCGTCGATCGTGCCGACCAGTTATGATCTGCGGACGAAAAACCGGACATCAGAAGTGCGTAATCAGGGAAGTTATGGAACCTGCTGGTCATTTGCGGCGTTAGGGGCGCTGGAATCATCGCTTCTGCCGGAGGAGAGTGAGCAGTATTCTGTGGATCATATGACACTCTGTAACGGATTTAATATGACGCAGAATGACGGTGGGGAATATACCATGGGAATGGCATATCTTGCAGCATGGAAGGGACCTGTCTATGAAAAAGATGATCCTTATGGAGATAATCAGACAAATGAGGATCTTACCGCGGTAAAACATGTGCAGGAAATGCAGATCATTGAAAGCAAAGATTATGAAAAGATAAAGGAAGCTGTATTCAAATACGGCGGAGTACAGACATCCATTTACAATGCACTGCGCAGTTCACAGTCTTCCTCCCCATATTATAACAAAAGCACAGATGCATACTGCTATATTGGTACAGAGAAACCAAACCATGATGTGGTGATCGTCGGATGGGATGATTCTTATTCTAAGGATAATTTTAACACTGATCTCGAGGGTGATGGAGCATTTATCTGTCAGAACAGCTGGGGAGATAATTTCGGGGAAAACGGCTTCTTTTATATTTCCTATTATGATACAAACATTGGAACACATAATGTTGTTTATACGGATATAGAAAACACGGATAATTATGATCACATTTATCAGAGTGATCTGTGCGGATGGGTTGGACAGCTTGGTTATAATAAAGACAGCATCTACGGTGCCAATGTATTTACCGCAGAGGGGAATGAAACCTTAAAGGCGGCATCTTTTTATGCGACTGGAAAAGACTCCCAGTATGAATTATATGTGGTGCGTCAGTTTGAGGATGAGACATCGTTGGAGAAGATGATTCCGGTTGCGTCCGGCAAGCTTGGGAATGCCGGTTATTATACCGTTGACTTTAACCAGGGAATTGAAGTGGATGCGGGGGAGCGTTATGCGGTTGTTCTGTATATAATTACACCCGGATCCGTACATCCGATGGCAATCGAGTATGCTGCGGATGAAGCGACTGAAAATGTAGACTTAGATGATGGAGAGAGCTATATCAGTGCAAATGGCTCGAAATGGGTGAGTGTTGATACCGTAGAGAAATCCAATCTCTGTATCAAGGCATTCAGTGATAATCGATAGAAAGCAGTTATTACATGGAAGATAAAATATTAAAATTTGCGACAGCAGTTGTTGTGGTGCTTACTGTGGCAGTCTGCATTGGACTTCCGTTTTTTCCACAGATCCATACCTGGGCAGTGGAATCGCGGGAAGAGCGTTTAGCAGAGCAGGAATATGCGGAAAACCAGACAGAGATGAAAGATCTTGAAATTGTTGCTGCAGATACATCAGAACAGGTTCATGGCGGACAGCTGCAGTTGAAACTGCCGGAGGGCATAAATGGATCTGATATTCAATTTACAAATGATTATGTGACACAGACGATAAAAATCAGCATTCCGGGAACAGACCGCTCTTATTTTGAAAACGGACCGATTACGGGAAGCAGTAATCACATTGCGACACTTTCTTATTCCAGCAAGGGAGAAGATGGTGTGATAGAGATCGTAATGGATCATGTTTATGAATTAAAAACGGAATATGACAGTGCATATTATTATTTTGATTTTTTGACACCGCAGGAAGTGTATGATAAAGTAGTCGTAATCGATGCGGGGCATGGAGGCCGTGCGCCGGGAGCGAACAAACAGGGGGTCAATGAAAAAGAAATTGATCTTGATATTGTGCTTCAGTTAAAAAAGATACTTGATGAGGATGACCACAATATCGGTGTTTATTATACCAGAACCGACGACAGCAACCCTACTTTTGATCAGAGGGTACAGCTTGCAAATAAGTCGGATGCCGATCTTTTTATCAGCGTACATAACAATTCCACAAACAGTGGAAGAATGTCCTCGGCAAATGGTACAGCAGTCATGTATAACGAGTCGGATGAGAGCGAACTTGGAAGTAAGCGGCTGGCACAGATCTGTTTAGAGGAAGTAACGGGACAGTTACAGAGCAGAAACCGTGGTCTGGTTGAGGGAGACAGTATCTATATTATAAGGACAAGCAAGGTTCCGGTTGCGCTGATCGAGGTTGGATTTATGACCAATCAGCAGGAGCTTGATCTGCTGCGGTCGGAGGATTATCAGAAAAAAGCAGCACTTGGTATCTATCATGCGATATTGCGTGCATTTGAAGAAGGATATTAGTGTGAAAAATGCATTTTTCACATGCAAGATTTGTGATTACGCACAAACTTGAGATGCGCTTGAGGGCAGCGCAGGAATAGAGATTAGTGTGAAATGGAGAAGTGATATGAACAGAATTATTTTTGCAACCGGAAATGCCGGTAAAATGAAAGAAATCAGAGAAATTTTAGGGGATATGGATGCAGAGATCCTTTCAATGAAAGAAGCCGGAATTAAGGCAGATATTGTAGAGGACGGAACAACGTTTGAGGAAAATGCCAAAATCAAGGCACAGACAGTTGCACAGTTTACCAAAGATATCGTTCTTGCAGATGATTCCGGACTTGAAGTGGATTATCTGAACAAGGAACCGGGAGTGTATTCTGCCCGCTATATGGGGGAAAATACGTCTTATACGATCAAAAATCAGGCTATTTTAGACAGATTAAAGGGTGTGCCGAAGGAAAAACGTACAGCACGGTTTGTCTGCGCTATTGCGGCTGCAATGCCAAATGGAGATGTGCTTGTTACGAGAGAAACGATTGAAGGATATATCGGAGAAAAGCCGGCAGGAAGTAATGGGTTTGGATATGATCCGATTTTTTACGTGGACGAGTTCGGGTGTTCTACGGCAGAACTTACGGAAGAACAGAAAAATCAGATCAGTCACAGGGGTAAGGCATTGCGTGCCATGAAGAAAAAACTGAATCAGTATGGAATCTGATGTATAAAGAATGGGGATTGGAAATACATAGGATGGGGCAGGTAGCCTTATGAGAGTACTGGTTATTAGCGATACACATAAAAAACATGAAAATTTAAAAGTTATTTTAGAGAGAGTTTCCCCGGTGGATCTTGTGATCCATCTTGGAGATGCAGAAGGATATGAGGATTATATAGGAGAACTCTGCGGCTGTCCGCTTGAAATCGTTGCGGGGAATAATGATTTTTTCTCTTCTTTGCCGCGTGAAAAGGAGATCATGGTAGGAAATTACCGTGTGTTTATGACACACGGACATTATTACTATGTCGGATCAGGGACGGGCTTTCAGCTCGGGCAGCTTCTGATTGGGATAATAGATGAGCGTCGCCAGCTCGGCACGCTCCTCGGCGGGGACACCGTTGCCAAGCACCGTGTCGATTTTTTCACGGATGACGCCCGATGCGCTGTTTAATATATGTACGAACGCTTCGTGCTCGCCATGCAGGTCACTCATGAAGTGCTCGGTGCCCTTGGGCAGACGGAGCAGGGCCTCAATGCGGATGATCTCGCTGGCCGCGGCGGCCACGGTCTGGTATTTCTGAGACAGCAGGCGCAGATAGCGCAGATGCTCATCGGAATATTGCACGGGCAGGACCTCCCTGTACTTTTCTTACATCTACATGGAATTATAGCACACCTTGCGGCAAAACAAAAGGCCGCAGCCCGGAATTTTGGGCTGCGGCCTGATGATTTTTAGGGCAGGGACTCTGTCGGGGCGGATTCTATATCCGCCCGTGGACGTTTACCCTGCGTTCATCTTTTTTCACAACGGGATGCTGCCAAGCGGGCGCATATAGAATGCGCCCCCACGGTGCAGCATGGCTGCACATTTTTTGCAATCACTCGATCTCAATCAGCGTCTGCTTCGGCTCGAGCTTCTTGGCCTCGGCCTTGGGCAGATGCAGGGTCAGGATGCCGTTCTCGAACTTAGCGCTGATGTCCTTGGGCTCCAGCTCCTTGCCGACATAGAAGCTGCGTGCGCAGCTGCCGGTAGCACGCTCCTGGCGGATATAGCGGCCCTCGTTGTCCTTGTCATCCAGCTCCTCATTGCGCTGGGCGCTGATGGTCAGATAGCCGTTGTCCAGATCGAGCTTGACATCCTCTTTCTTGAAGCCGGGCAGATCAACGAACACATCGTAGCTGTCCTTGTTCTCGCGGACATCGGTTTTCATCACATTGGCGGCACGTTTGCCAAACATACCGCGGGGGGCAGCGGCCTTCATGGCGCGGTCAAAATCGTGCTCCCAATCGTTGCTGAACAGATCATCCATCAAAGCCTCATTGAACATATACGGAACCATCATCATAAGTCATTCCTCCAATTTTCATCGGCCGCCCGTTTTGTTTGTGAGCGGTTGACTTTTGATACACATTGTTGCGTTCCCTTTGGGGATTTGGTTCTTCCGTTCCTCTTTCCCTTGGAACGCCTCTATAATAGCACCGAACATTAGCACTGTCAATAGTAGAGTGCTAATGTTTACATGTTATGTAATGTTTGTTCACAAAATATGTAATAAGTTTTGTTGAATTACGATGATACGTCTGTTTTGCTAGCCCGTAGGGAGGGGTCTTGACCCCTCCGGGACGTTTGCGGCAGCCGCAGACCACCCCGGGACGCATGTATGCTGCCT
>OGWR01003122.1_pt1 | contig 11006 bp, 7 predicted proteins | sample 1576061 | NCBI WGS metagenome assembly OGWR01 (sample SAMEA3541511, study PRJEB24748) | human gut metagenome | biome: human gut; feature: human-associated habitat; material: faeces | place: China | collected 2012 | reverse complement strand
TGGGCATTCCATAGACTGCTTTGAAAACGGATTTCAAAGTAGTGGTGTTCATCAGATACTGTTTTGACAACTCTTCAATAGTATAGTGGCGTTTTATGTCGGATGTCATCAGACTGTGAATTTCTTTGATGGTTTCCACCTGTCTGGAAACATACTGGTTCAATCTTTTTGTATTTTCTAAATCCAGCATATCTAAAAACAACAGCAACTCTTGAACTTTTAATTTGAAATAAGGTAAGTACATTCTTTCTGGTAAATCATATAATTCTGAAAAAATATGTTCGATTTTCTCGCTGGCTGGCATAGCAGTATGCCCCTCTTGTTCACAAAACTTTGTGTAGAGGTTATTTCCGTTGATGCCTGCTTCAGAAAGAATGTCTGGTGGTGTAGCAGTCAGCACATCCAAATCAATGAAGACGGATACACCTTGATAATATCCTAATGGCAGGTTCATGGCAGAATCTGCACATGAATGCAGTGTGTGGAGAGATAAATCTCCGGGACCCAAATATATTGTGGATTGATCCTGCATTTTCCAGCCCATTCTTCCACTTCGGCAGTGATTAATCTGTATAGCAGAGTGGACAGGTCTATGCTGAAATTCAAAATAATTTGCATAGTAATAATTAAAAGAAAGTTCGATTCCGGGAAAAACAGAATAGGTATTTACTAGCCCCCTTCCATCGGAGCAATAGCGAAAATTCTTATTGAAAACAGTGTTTTCATGTGTACTGTTATGGCGGTTTATGATGATTTTTCCATTTGGAATATCTTTCAAAATATCTTCCGTATTTTTATCGTGTTTTCGTGTCATTTGATACCTCCGTTTGATGCTCTGTGGAATCGGATAAGGAAATTAATCTTTCAAGGCAGCTATGCAGAGTGTGAACCTGTGGGGTATCAGCAGCTTTATAATAGACTTCCTTTCCACTTCGATGGCTGACAATCAGCCGTCGGGTTTTTAATTGTCTTAGATGATGAGATACAGCAGGACTGCTCATACCAACAAGGGAAGACAGGTTGATTACGCATTCTTCATAGTGACATAAAATCCAAAAAATACGCAGTCTGCTTTCATCACTAAGTAATCCGAATAGTTCAGAGGATGTCAGAAATTCCTGTGGAGCAGGGAGCAGAGAAAACAGCTCATCGGCTGATTCGCCATGATTATGTGGCAATGTAATTTGTGTCATATGTTGTACCTCTTTTTTGATTATGATAATGTCTGCAGCAGCAGACATAGGCGCTTGTAGTTAAATCTTTACTCTAGTATAACGCATGGAAATCAAATTGTGCAACCTGAATAGAAATGAATTTATCCCAAACGGAAACTCACTTTTCAAGATAGTTTGAACTTTTTTTGTACCAAATGGAATAGCATTTGTCCCAAACGGAACGAACACTGTAAATTCTGTTGACGGAGAGAAAAATAGAAGTATAATAAACTCAAGACGATTAAACAAGTGTTTAATCGTTCGTGAAAATAAAAGGAGATTTTAATCATGAAAAAAACGTACAAAATTGAAGTGGACTGTGCAAACTGTGCAAATCTGATGGAGAATGCAGCACGTAAGACAGATGGTGTTTCAGCAGCAACCGTAAACTTTATGACACAGAAGATGATTGTGGAGTTTGAGGAAGGAAAAGAGCCGGGAACCGTTATGAAAGATGTTTTAAAGGCTTGCAAGAAGGTAGAACCGGATTGTGAGATTGCTCTTTAACTTTTAGCTGACCAAGTAACCGGAAAAGCACCCTTGAAAAGCCTGGACAGTTTCGAGGGTGTTTTTTTATAACAAATATTAAACTATTAAGCAATAATTGAAAGGAGATAGAAATGGACAGTGTTATTTTTAATATATTATTTTTAGCTGTTATTCTTATGGCAATTATTTTTCTCATAATTGGAAATAAACAAAATTCCGGAATGACAAAAAAGCAAAAGACCATGCTGGTGCGGATACTGGCAGCCACGGTAATATTGCTGGTATTGCAGTCTTTATCAGCAGAAACTTTTAATAAATTAGATCAATTTTTATTCCCGTATGCAGGGCGGTGGATACGGTTGCTCTGTTATCTGATTGATTACGCTATCATTGGCTGCGATATTATACAAAAAGCATTAAAAGGTATCAAAAACGGACAGGTATTTGATGAAAACTTTCTGATGGCAGTAGCCACAGTAGGTGCGTTATCATTAGCTGTTTATGAAAATGGTGAATATCTGGAAGCAATCGCAGTTATGCTGTTTTATCAGATAGGAGAATGGTTTCAGCGGTATGCGGTTGGAAAGAGCCGTCGTAATATCAGTGATCTGATGGATATTCGCCCTGATTATGCAAATGTGGAACGGAATAACAAATTGGAGCAGGTTGATCCGGACGAAGTTGGTATTGGAAGTGTTATCGTAGTACAGCCGGGAGAAAAAGTTCCCATTGACGGTGTCATTGTCGAAGGCACATCCAGTCTGAACACCAGTGCTTTGACAGGAGAAAGCCTTCCTAGAGAAGCAAACATTGGCGATGAAATTATCAGTGGATGCATTAATATGACTGGCGTACTTAGAATCCAGACCACGAAAGAATTTGGGGAATCCACTGTTTCAAAAATTTTGGATCTTGTGGAAAATGCAAGCTCACGAAAATCAAAATCCGAAGATTTTATATCAAAATTTGCTAGAATCTATACCCCGGCTGTATGTTATGCCGCATTAGCTTTGGCTCTTTTGCCACCGATTGTACGTATGTTCTTTATGGATTTGCCAGCCGATTGGGGAGTGTGGATTTACAGAGCATTGACCTTCTTGGTAATCAGTTGTCCTTGTGCATTGGTAATCAGTATTCCACTTAGTTTCTTTGCAGGAATTGGAGGAGCCAGCAAGGCAGGTGTTTTGGTAAAGGGTTCCAACTATTTGGAAATTTTATCCCAGACAAAATATGTTGTATTTGATAAAACCGGAACTTTAACACAGGGCGTTTTTGAAGTAAATGGAATCCATCATAATGAGATGGAGAAAGAAAAGCTGATTGAATATGCGGCGTTGGCAGAGAGTGCTTCTTCCCATCCGATTAGTAAAAGTTTACAGAGAGCTTATGGAAAACAAATTGACCGTTCTCGTGTGACAGACATTCAAGAAATCAGCGGAAATGGTGTCATTGCAAAGGTTGACGGTGTGGAAGTTGCAGCAGGAAATGACAAATTGATGAAGCACATTCATGTAAAGCCACTTAATTGTCATCAGGTGGGAACAATTATACATTTAGCTATTAACGGAAAATATGCCGGGCATATTGTAATTTCCGATATTGTAAAACCACATTCAAAAGAAGCGATAGCGGCACTGAAACGAGCTGGTATTGAAAAGACAGTAATGCTTACGGGCGATGCAAAGAAAGTGGCTGAACAGGTAGCTGCTTCTTTGGAAATTGATCAGGTATACAGCGAACTTCTTCCGGCAGATAAAGTGGCAAAGGTAGAAGAATTATTGAAAATAAAAGGGGCAAGATATAAACTGGCATTTGTAGGAGATGGGATTAACGATGCTCCGGTATTATCCAGAGCAGACATTGGTATTGCAATGGGAGCTATGGGCTCTGATGCAGCCATAGAAGCCGCCGACGTAGTGCTTATGGATGATGATCCTATGAAGATAGCAACTGCCATTAAGATTTCCAGAAAGTGTCTGAAGATTGTATATCAAAATATTTCAGTAGCCATTGGCGTAAAACTGATTTGTCTGATTCTTGGAGCAGTAGGAATTGCCAATATGTGGCTTGCAATTTTTGCAGATGTAGGTGTGATGATTCTGGCTGTATTAAATGCGATTCGGGCATTGTTTGTAAAGAAACTGTAATTGTAAAGAGCCAGATGATTAGCAAGGAATATGGGAAAGGTTTTTAGCAAAGAGGCAATTTATGATGCTGTCTGGAATGAACCTTATGAAGGAGATTATAAGGTTGTGATGAGTCATATCGAAAATATAAGCAGCAATCAGTAGAAAAAATTAACCGTACACTGATTACTGCTTATATTTTGTTTTCCAGACCTAAAAGGTATTCACAAGATACATGAAAAAATTCTGCCAGAGCCACTACTTCATAATCCGGTACAAATCGTGTCCCTTGTCCAATAAGGTTTTTGGAATTGTTTTCTTTATTCCAGTAAAGTAGAGTTTGCCCCGCTTAATATCCCGCACCAGTTCCGTTAAAACATATTTGACTCTTGGCGGCTGCTCCTGATAATCATGGAGATATGCCAGCCCATCATCAATCATTTGCCGTAGGCTGTTTGTTAAGACTTTCTGTGAAATGCCGTCAATACTACGCTGTAGTTAATTAATTCTTTGCATGTAACTTCTTATACTGCGAAGGATTTACTCCGGCTATTTCTTTAAAAACGCGGTTGAAGTGTGTGAGGTTGGAAAATCCGGTCAGCGTTGCAACCTCGGTGACATTTTTATCAGTTTCCTTGAATAAACGTTCTGCGTTCATTATGCGCGTGTGTTTTATATAGTCAACAACAGTACGGTTAGTATTTTTCTTAAATTCACGACAAAGATAGTAAGTACTTATATGAAACATATCTGCAAGAACATCAAGTGATATGTCATGTTCATAGTTGTTGTTGATATAGTTAATAATCTGCGTTGTTCTATTATGTCTTTCAATACCAATGGTGCTCTCTTTCATTTCAAGAACTATAATAATTATAAGATTCACAAGTGCTTCCATCTGTTCCTGCTTGTATGCTGAGGCTGAGTTCTGGGCTTCAAGAAAATAGTACATAAGCCTTCTTAACATTTTTAATGATTCAGTATCAGACTTGTATACACAGTATGAAGCTGCAAGCTTCTGCCTCAGGGCATCGGAGGAGATTATGTCCGGTCTGAAATAAAGTACAATCCTTGAAAATGTGCATCCTTGTTCACTGTAGGAACGATGCATAGTCTGAGGTGGGAATATAATACAATCACCAGCCTCGGTTTTATACAATTTATCGTCTATATAGTGATATCTTTCACCATTATCTAAAAAATACAATTCATAATAATCGTGATAGTGCGAACGTATCATATTATCGTTGACGCTGGCCGTATGTGCTGCAGCTATGGATTCACCAAGTGACATAAGGTTCTGTGCTACATCTATCATAATAATCTTCTCCAATTCTATGCTTATTAAGAGCTGTTCTAAAGCTGCTCTTAACATATTCCCAGATATATTAACCGTGTAATAATTGTTTATATAAAGCAATATTTATACATTTCACAACTGCATAATTATATTTAATATATTATAAGTAGTATACAACTAAAAGCTTGAAAGTGCAAGAAATGTAAAAAAACCAATTTATCCTGTCAATATCTGTATAGTTTTAATTATTGAATAGTTGTATAAATTAATTATAAACAAAACATAAACAAGAGATTATCAGATTACTGAAAGGAGATAAAAAATAGTATGAGAATATGTTATAAGGCAGGAAATGTAACCTATAACACTAACTATTATTCGGTTATTACAGATTCGGTAGAAATAAGAATATGGTTTCTCACAGATGAAATAATCAGAATAAGAGCCGGCTTTGATGGAGACTGGGATGAAGCTTCATATAGCCTTGCTATGACAGCATGGGACTCAAGAACAGATGAGTTTTTAAAGGGCTATAGAAAAAGAGTTGAAGTGGCATACTCAGAGCTTGTGGATGGAGCTGACAAGGCAGTTATTTGCGGAAGTAAGCTTCGTATAGAAATTGAAAAGAATCCATTCCGTATATGTGTATATGATAAAGATGGAACATTATTACATGCAGATATTACAGATCTTGCATATAGAGAGGATTCAAATAAAAGGCGGATACATACAAGCCAGATAGAAGCGGATGACTACTTTTATGGCTTTGGTGAGAAAGGGGGAGATATTAATAAGGCTGAAAAGTATATGAATATGGCTCCTGGTGATGCAATGGGCTATAATCCTAAGGAAACAGATTCGTTGTATAAGCACATCCCATTTTATATAAAGCTTTCAGGCTCAACCCATAAGGCAGTTGGATATTTCTATCATACAACAGCAGAATGTGACTTTAATATGGGACGTGAAAAGAGAAATTACTGGCATCGTTACTCAAGCTTCAGATCAGATGCCGGAGATATAGATCTCTTTCTTATAGCAGGACCTTCAATAGGAGAAGTAATAAGCAGATATACAGATCTTACAGGCAAGTCAATACTTCTTCCAAAGGCAGCACTTGGATATCTTGGTTCTTCAATGTATTATCCAGAGCTTCCTAAGGATTGTGATGATGCGATACTTGAATTTATAGATACTACCAGAGAAGAAGGAATTCCTGTAGATGGTTTCCAGCTTTCATCAGGATATTGTGCAGTAGAGACAGAGCAGGGAATTAAAAGATGCAGCTTTACCTGGAATCATAAAAGATTCAAGAATCCAGAAGAATGGTTTGCAAAAATGAAGGAAAAGGGCATAGTTGTTTCACCTAATGTCAAACCTGGAATGCTCCTGGTTCATCCGTATCTGGAGGATATGAAGAAAAAGGATATGTTTGTATATGACAGCATAAAGGATGAACCCGGTAAAGGTACATGGTGGGGTGGAACTGGAATATTTGTAGATTTCACCAAAGAGCAGACAAGAGAATACTGGAAAGAATACCTGAAAGAGGGACTTATAAAGTATGGCTGTGAATCAGTATGGAATGATAACTGTGAATATGATTCTATGGTTGATAAGGATGCAAGAGTGTATTTTGAAGGTAAAGGAAGTACTATTGGTGAGCTAAAGCCGGTAATGAGTAATATCATGTGCCAGCTCTCTAATGAGGCAGTAACGGAATATAATGAGAATATAAGACCATTTTCAGTATGCCGTTCGGGACACGCAGGTATACAAAGATATGCACAGGTGTGGGCAGGAGATAATCTTACATGCTGGGATGCATTAAAGTATAACATAGCAACTATACTTGGCATGGGACTTTCTGGCGTTGCAAATCACGGCTGTGATGTAGGTGGATTCTATGGAGAGTCACCAGAGCCTGAGCTTTTTGTAAGATGGGTGCAGAATGGTGTGTTCATGCCAAGATTTTCAATACATTCAGTAAATACTGATAATACAGTTACGGAGCCATGGATGTATAGTGGAATGAAGGATTATATTAGAACTGCAATTAAACTTAGATATTCTATGTCTCCTTATCTTTATTCGCTTGAATACAGGGCACATAAGACAGGGCTTCCTATTATGCAGCCAATGTTTATGGTATTCCAGAACGATAGTAATACATATAATGAAGGCGTGGATTTTATGTGGGGCGATTCATTACTTGTAGCAAATGTTGTAGAAAAGGGTGCAGAGATAAGAGAGGTATATTTACCTGATACAGGAGATAAAAATATACGTTTTTATGATTATTATACCAGAAACGAATATGAAGGCGGCCAGACTATAAAAGTACCTGTGGATATAAGTTCAATTCCAATGTTTATAAAGAGTGGAGCTATTATTCCGATGGCTGGTAATGAGCTTAACAATCTTATGAATGATAATGTTGATTCACTTCATATAATAATGGCACCTGATATAGATTCTTCATTCACTATATATGATGATGATGGAAAAACTAATGATTATAAGAATGGCAGCTACTTAAAAACTGATATTAGTGTTAAAGCTGGTGCAAAGACATATATCGATTTTGAATATGAAGGCAGTTATGAGAATACAGCAGAAACAATGGAACTTGATGTGATACATAGGGAGAAAGCACCATTCTATGTACAGCTTGATGGAAAGGAAGTGCCACATTTCCTTCATAGAAGAAAATACGAGGAAAGTGACATTGGATGGTATTACAGCCAGACTAAGAAATCAGTACAGGTAAAGTATCCTAATCCAAAGAAAAACCATCAGGTGCTTATATCATTTGAAGTCTTTGATATGATTGGAATGTAATAGCATCAGGCAAAAGCAGGCTGTTACGAGCAAGAGAAATAGTGCAATGCACAACTTCAGGTTGTTGTGCACATGACCTGGAGCTGACATATAAAAAATGAGTGCACAGAAATGAGGTATAATATGTTGAAAAAAATGAAAAAATATATTGCTGTTTTGCTTACAGTTACACTTATATGTTCATTTGGGCTGACAGGCTGTGGAACAAATAGCGCATCAAACAGTAAGGAAGCTACCGCAGAAAATCCTATGGTATTAACGCTGGCACATGGTTTGTCAGAAAGCCATACAGTACATATAGCTATGCTGCAGTTCGCAGAAGAGGTTAAGCAGAAGACTAACGGAAGAATAATAATCAAGATATTCCCTAATGGACAGCTTGGTTCAGAGACAGAGAATCTTGAGCAGCTTCAGGCAGGTGTTATTGCTATGACAAAAGTATCAGCACCAGGTCTTGCAACATATAATGATGCTTATAATACATTTGGTCTTCCTTATATATTTAGTAATATTGATGAGTTTTATAAAATAATGGATTCTGATAAAATGCAGGATTTCTTCCTGTCATCAGAAGATGATGGATTCGTAACCTTAACATACTTTACATCAGGCTCCCGTTCATTCTACACAAAAGATAAGCCTATACGTAAGCCAGAGGATCTTAAAGGAATAAAGATACGTGTCCAGGATATGAAGTCACAGACGGATATGCTTACAGCACTTGGTGGAACACCGGTAGCAATGTCCTATGGCGACATATATACATCCCTTTCAACAGGTATTATAGATGGAACAGAGAACAATGAAACAGCGCTTACAACAGGTAAGCATGGTGAGATATGTAAGGTGTATTCGGTTGATGAGCATGCCATGATACCTGATGTTATGGTTATGAGCTCAAAGGTATGGAATAATATAGAGCCGGATGATCAGAAGATTATACTGCAGTGTGCAAAGGATGCTACACAGTCTCATAAGGTTATGTGGGACAAGGCAATAGATGAGGCAGTAGCACAGGCAAAGGATATGGGTGTTGAATTTATTTATGATGTAGATAAGGAAGCATTCAGAAGTGCAACAGCAGGTCTTGTTACAGAGTATAGAAATAAGTATACAGGTGTTGCAGCTTTACTTGACAGAATAGATGAGATAAGGAAAGGAGAGTAACTATGATTAATATACTTGTTAAAGTTAAAAATGTTATGAATAAGATATTATCAGCAGCGAGTGTTGTTCTGCTTGTGTTTATGACTTCGTTAGTATTATGGCAGGTGTTTACAAGATATGTGCTTGGCAAACCAGCAGCATTTACAGAAGAACTTGTTAAATACTCACTTATGTGGACAGCCTTTATAGGTGCTGCATATGCTTTCTTTACAAGAGACCATATGTCACTCACTATTATTAAAGATAAGCTCACAGGTAATAAACGAAAAATATTATTACTGGTTATAGATGTACTTATTCTTTTACTTGCAGTGTTCGTGTTTGTAATTGGTGGATTTAAGCTGGCAATGTCAGCAAGGGCAGAGTATTCAGCACTTCTTGGTATTCCAAGAACACTTGTATATGCGGTATCCCCTGTTTCAGGTATCTTTATAGTAGTTGCACAGATTATTAATATATATGAAGACTTAACCGGTGTTAAGGTAGAATAGGAGGTAAATATGAGTATTGCAGTAACTACAGTAATATTATTTGTTGTATTCGGTGTACTTCTGTTTTTAGGGGTTCCTATTTCAGTAAGTATTATTGCTTCGTCAATTGTAACTGCCATGTCAACGCTGTCATGGGATCAGATAACATTCATAACCATGCAGAAAATGAATTCGGGTGTTGAAAGTTTTTCGCTTTTAGCAGTTCCATTATTCATCCTTGCAGGTAATATTATGAATAATGGTGGTATAGCCAAGAGACTTATTAACTTTGCACAGATATTCGTAGGAAAGATTCCAGGAAACCTTGCACAGGCTAATATTCTTGCAAATATGCTCTTTGGTGCATTATCTGGTTCATCAGTAGCAGCAGCTTCTGCAATAGGAGGATGTATGAGTCCTATTGAAAAAGAGCAGAAGTATGATCCTGCTTATGCGGCAGCAGCTAACATAGCTTCAGCACCAACAGGACTTCTTATTCCACCTACATCGGCATTCATTGTATATTCAACAGTTGCAGGTGGTGTATCTATATCGACATTGTTTATGGCAGGCTATGTACCTGGAATATTGATGGGTGTTGTATGTATGATAGTCGCCTTCATTGGTGCAAAGAGGTTAGGCATAAAGGCTGTTGGAAGAGATAAGTCAGTAAGTATTTTAAAGATATTTGTTGATGCGATTCCATCATTACTTCTTATAATAATTGTTATTGGTGGTATTGTATCAGGTATATTTACAGCAACAGAAGGTGCTGGTATTGCAGTTCTGTATTGCCTCATACTTTCTATCATATACAAGAGCATGAATTTTAAGACATTTGTAGAGATACTTAAGAAATCAGCTAAGGTGTCAGGAGTAATTCTTTTCCTTATATCAGCATCATCAGCTATGTCATTCGTTATGGCTTATTCTGGAATACCAGCAGCCATAAGTAACGGATTATTAAGTATTTCAACTAATAAGGTTGTAATATTCTTATTAATGAATATTATACTTCTGGTTGTTGGTATGTTTATGGATATTACACCAGCTATACTTATATTTACACCTATCTTCCTTCCTATCGCACAGAGCTTTGGAATGACAGATATCCAGTTTGGTGTAATGCTTATATTCAATATGTGTCTTGGTAATATTACACCACCTGTTGGTTCTGTATTATTCGTAGGCTGCGGTATAGAAAATGTATCAATCGAGAAAGTAACACCTAAGCTTATACCTTATTTTATTGGTTTAATTATATTACTTATGCTTATTACATTTATTCCAGCGCTGTCACTTGGAGTACCAAAGCTTATGGGACTGATTTAGTATAAAATAACAAGACTTTTTTCCTGATATTATATAAAACAGACATCCGGCCAGGTCGCTTGATAGG
>OGWR01003111.1_pt1 | contig 11030 bp, 9 predicted proteins | sample 1576061 | NCBI WGS metagenome assembly OGWR01 (sample SAMEA3541511, study PRJEB24748) | human gut metagenome | biome: human gut; feature: human-associated habitat; material: faeces | place: China | collected 2012 | reverse complement strand
GAGTATGAGAATAAATACGATGCAATGGAGTTGCGTACCATTCAGGATTGGATTGTAAAACGACAACTTTCCGGCATTCCCGGTATCGTGGAAACCAATAGTTTCGGGGGCAATTTGAAGCAATATGAAGTAGCAGTAGATCCGGATGCCCTTTATTCACTGAATATCACTATTAGTGATGTGTTCGAAGCGTTGAGCCGTAACAATCAGAATACAGGTGGCAGTTACATCGAAAAGGTGAATAAAGCTTATTATATTCGTTCAGAAGGAATGATAAACGAATTGAAAGATATTGAACGAATTGTAGTCGCAAATCGTAACGGTATTCCGATTCATGTGGATGATGTAGCTACGGTACGTTTTGGTAGTGCCAAACGCTTCGGAGCAATGACGATGGACGGCAAAGGTGAATGCGTGGGGGGCATTGCCATGATGCTGAAAGGAGCCAATGCCAATGTCGTAACCGGAGAACTGGAGAAAAGGGTGGAAAAGATACCGTATGACTTGTAATGGCTGGCGGTATTACAAGGTTTTTCAATAAAAAACTCTGTCAGCAGGTCTGACAGATATACGGCCCAGGGAAAGCAGGCGCTTCTTCCCAGCAGACCCAACAGGGGAAACAGCAGAAAAAGCATCGGGAGCATTACCGGTATGGTGCATGACACGGCACGAAATGCACCATGAACCATGGGGGCAGCCAGCCAGGCAGGTATTCCAAACCATTCTGCCCAGGCCCACAGGACGGTTTCCGTTTCAAAAAATAACGGCCAGAGACAGTCCATGAGTCTGACAGACAGACTGGCGGTAAGTCCAAATAAGAGCAATAGCAGCAGCGCTTCACATATTCTTCGGATCCATCCTGCTTCCGGGCTTATATTCCGCTTTTTTTCCTGAGACGGGCTTATTTCGGGCATCATGCACTCATGAGCCAGGCGGCAGGGAGAAAAGTCCAGACAGTCGTAGAGAAAATCGTGTCTGTGATGAGGCTGGAGAGCATAGTGGAGGGCTGCTTTTAAGTCGTCCATCTGTTCCCTGCCGTATCCGTGGAGGGGGACGACCGGAATCTGGAGTACATCGTGGAGAAGTGAAAAATCAATGCGGATGCCCTGCCGTCTGGCTTCTTCGCAGCGGCTGACACACAGGACAACGGGAATGGAGGAATCCCTGACCGGTCCAAGACTCAGGATTTCTTTTAAAAGTCCCAGAAGGATTTCCAGATGAAGCGCGTGGCCTATCACCAGAATGGCGTCCGGGTGTCCGGAGCAGAGATAGGATGCCGTGCAGCTGGCTTCCTCTGACGGGGAGCTGAGGGACAGGACCCCGGGAAGGTTCACTGCCTTATAGCGGCGGCTGTCATATGAAAAATCACCATGGGGGCAGGACATGTCCCGCATGCAGGAAGGCTTAACAGAGCCCTTTTGGGCGGTGAGCTTTTTAAACAAGACCTCCTTGCCGGTCTGTTCATTACCGGTAAAAGCGATGATAAAATGTGGGTGTTCCATCCAGTCACTCCTGAAATATAAAATCTGCCTATAGTCGGGCAGATTGAGTCTTAGGATAGCGTATGTGCCGCAAAACCTTTGGTGCATGGCAGTCAGGTCCCTATCTGCCATTGGTTCATCATTGTGGCCACAGACTGCTTGACGGAGGAAGGGTTATCAACTATACTAAGTTTAAATGTGCAAAAAACAGAATCCACTAAATTCAGGAGATGAAATGACATGGGATATCAGGACGATTATGTTATGAGGACAATCAGCGATCTGGTGAGGGCGATTGCCAGGCTGGTTCTTGGAAAGAGCGATATTGATTATGACCTTCCCGAGGATGAGGACAAGTATACGGACCTTGACCGGGTATATAAGCGGCTTAAGGATCTGGTGGATGAGGGAAACATCAATGACGCGGAGAACCTTCTTACCGACGAGCTGGACACGGACAGCCTGGACTGTCTGGAGATGGCCCTCACGTTTTATATGTACCTCAACCAGCTGAAGGATGAGGAACTCTACACCGCCAATTACTCACGGGAGGAAATCGTGGATGGAATCAACAGCGTGTGTGCAGAATATGGTATATCGGGGTTTGAACATTTTGTAGATACAACCATGGTATAATGTGCTGCCAGATGGATATGGAAACATATGCGTCTGGCTGCTTTTACGAATATTTGGAAGAAAGAGGAAATCCATGGAGATAAAAAAGGAGTGCGAGCAGTATCTGGCGGAATATTACCAGGGCCTGTTCTTTGGGAATGTGAACAAACGCTACCGGGCTATGACAGGTGCCGAACTCAGGAAACGCATGAGCCGGTTGACTGAGGCCAACCTGAAGCCGCTGGTGAAGTCCAACGAACTCAGCGATGTCCACGCCATGCTGTCAAAGGTGTGCGCCTATCTCATGCGCAGGGAAGGACACCTGACAGGACCTGCCCTGGAGCAGTGGGAGTCCGGCTGCCGTCAGATGAATGAATTCTGTGAAGCTCTTGCCAGAAAGGATCTGGAATATGTAAACGGCCTCTCCCTTGAGGATTTGGAACAGGTGCTGAAGATGCAGGGCATCCGCCGTTATCTCCTCACTAATTCTCTGGAGAGGGCATACCAGCTGTTCTACATTCCGAAAACCATCAAGAAGGGGATCCTGGAGTCTGTGAAACAGAAGCCGGAGCAGGAATACCCAGGGGCCAGGGAGATGAAGCGCAGGTTCATCCTTCATGTGGGCCCTACCAACAGCGGCAAGACCCACGACGCGCTGGAGCGTCTTAAGGAGTGCAGGCATGGAGCTTACTTCGGGCCGTTAAGACTGCTGGCCCTGGAGGTCTATGACAAGCTCAACACAGAGGGCCTGTCCTGTTCCATGGTCACAGGCGAGGAGACGCTGGAGGTGCCTGGAGCGGTCTGCCAGTCCTGTACCGTAGAGATGTTAAACGACCATGAATATTTCGATATCGTGGTGGTGGACGAGTGCCAGATGATAGCCGACCCCTACCGCGGACATAACTGGACCAGGGCAGTGCTGGGGCTTCGGGCAGAGGAAATCCACCTGTGCATGGCTCCCGAGGCAGAGGATATTGTGGTGCAGATGATTAAGCGGTGCGGCGACCAGTACAGGGTGGTGCGCCATAAGCGGAACACCCGGCTGACCATGGAGAAAAAGCCCTATAATCTGAAGCAGGATTTAAAAAAGGGCGATGCCCTCATTGTGTTTTCCAAAAAATCAGTGCTGGCCCTGGCAGCCCACCTGGAGAACGAGGGAATCCACTGCAGCGTTATTTACGGAAGCCTGCCTCCCGCCACCAGGCGTGAACAGGTGCGCAGGTTCCTGGCCAGGGAGACAGAGGTGGTGGTCAGCACTGACGCCATCGGCATGGGGCTAAACCTGCCCATACGCAGAATCGTGTTTGTGGAAACACGCAAATTTGACGGGGTAAATAAGCGTACCCTGAATCCGGAGGAGATAAAACAGATTGCCGGACGGGCCGGAAGATACGGTCTTTACGACGAGGGATTTGTGGCTGCCATCGACGAGCCGGAGGTCATCGAGGACGGTCTTTCCAGAATGCCCATGCCTATTATGAAGGCATATGTGGGATTCCCCGAGCAGCTTCTCAACCTTCCTGCTGAGATTGATACGCTGGTTAAGATATGGGCCGGCATGGACACACCTTCCATTTATGAGAAGATGGAGGTGGACGAGCTGCTGGCGCTGTATATGAGTTTTGAGCATGTACACCGGGATGATATGGGGGAATACTCCCGGCAGGAAATTTATAAGCTCATCACCTGTTCCATTGACATAGACAATAAGATGGTCATGGACCTGTGGAAGGATTACTGCAGGGAATACCGTGACGTGACGGAACTGGAGTTTCCTTACAGCCCGGGAGAGGACCTGTATGATTTGGAGAGCTACTATAAGATGCTGGACCTATATTTCCAGTTCTCCAGGAAGGTGGGGCTTCCTGTTCAGGCGGAGAACCTGGCCGAGGAGAGACGCAGCACAGAGGAGGAAATCAGCCGTATTTTAAGGACAGAATGTTCCAGCTATACCCGTAAATGTTCAGCCTGCGGGAAGGAGCTGTCATGGGATTACCCGTTCTCCATCTGCGAACGGTGTTTTGAGAGGGGTAAGATAAGCCGGGGACATAACCGCTCAGGGCGGAGACGCGCGGCAGGAAACAGAGTATGAAACAAGTGAATAACAAAGGAGGAAGACAATGGAAAATCAACGCATCATTCAAGTAGAGGACAAGGTACCCTTTAACCTGTTAGTGCCCCTCAGCATCCAGCACATGTTCGCCATGTTCGGCGCATCCATCCTGGTGCCGTTTATATTTGGCATAAACCCGGCTGTGGTGCTGTTTATGAACGGTGTGGGCACCCTGCTTTTTATCGGAGTGACAAAGGGAAAGGCCCCGGCCTATCTGGGATCCAGCTTTGCATTTCTGGCGCCGGCAGGCGTGGTCATCAGTAATTTCGGATATGAATATGCTCTGGGTGGATTCGTGGCAGTGGGGTTCTGCGGTTGTATCCTGGCCTTTATTGTATATAAATTCGGAACAGAATGGATTGAGGTGGTCCTTCCGCCGGCAGCCATGGGCCCGGTGGTGGCGCTCATAGGACTGGAGCTCTCCGGTTCAGCTGCCAGCAATGCAGGGCTTCTGGACGAGGTGCTGGACCCCAGAAAGACAATCGTGTTTGTTCTTACCCTGGGAACCGCTGTATTTGGTTCCATCCTGTTCAGAAAGTTCTTCTCGGTTATCCCTATCCTCATAGCGGTCATTGTGGGCTACGTGTCTGCCCTTGCCGCGGGTATCGTGGATTTTGCCGAGGTGGCAGCGGCTCCTGTTTTTGCCCTGCCTAATTTCAGCACGCCTAAGTTTAATCTGGAGGCTATCATGATTATCCTTCCGGTGCTCCTGGTCATCACCTCTGAGCACATCGGACACCAGGTGGTCACCAGCAAGATTGTCGGAAGGGATCTGTTAAAGGATCCGGGCCTTCACCGTTCCCTGTTCGGAGATAATTTTTCCACCATGATATCAGGACTGATAGGCTCTGTGCCCACCACCACCTATGGAGAGAATATCGGCGTCATGGCAATCACCCGTGTGTACAGCGTGCGCGTGATTGCGGGAGCGGCCGTGCTGTCCATTGTGTGCTCCTTTATCGGCAAGTTCTCCACTCTTATCAGCACCATACCCGGTCCTGTTATCGGCGGTATTTCCTTCCTGCTTTACGGTATGATTGGTACCTCGGGTCTGCGTATTCTGGTGGATTCCAGGGTGGATTACGGAAATTCCAGAAATCTGGCCCTTACCTCAGTCATATTTGTCACAGGTCTGTCGGGAATTGCCGTGAAGTTTGGAAATGTGCAGCTTACCGGTATGGTGCTGGCCTGCGTGGTAGGCATGATTTTAAGTCTGGTATTTTATGTTCTGGATTACTTTAAGCTTACCAATGATCAGTAGATTCAGGCTAAAAAATGTTTGACATCTGCGGGAAAACTTGTATAATATCTAGTAAGCTAAATCTTAAACAGCAGCCTGTCTGCTGGGGCATTCTGAGCCGTACTATACTCAGGATGGGGATTGAAATAAACCGTTGAAGCGGAGATCAAACCGTAGAGGGCGTTTACAGAGAGCAGGGGATGGTGGAATCCCTGTAACAGGCCGGCCGGCAAATGGACCGCTGAGGGAAAGGGGAAAGGCCGACAGCTTACGCGCCAAGTATCCGGACCGCAGGCCTGCGTTAAGGGCAGAGCATGTACCGTACCGTTGTACCGCGCATGTTTGAGAGCATATTAAAAAGTTAAGGTGGCATCACAGGCATTTTGGGATTCAGGCCTGTCCTTTCTTGAAGGGACAGGCTTTTTTGCGTATAATGATACCAAAACACAACAGAATGTATGGGATCAGAAGGGTCCAAAGCCTGTCTGAACGTATATCTGACAAACAAAACACGGTTGGGAAGGAGAAGGGGAATGTCCAAATCATTTTTAATGGGAAATGAGGCAATCGGCCTGGGCGCTGTCCGGGCAGGAGTTAAGGTGGTTTCCGGTTATCCGGGAACACCCTCGACGGAAGTACTGGAGACGGTGGCCAAGCATAATCCCGGAGATATCTATGTAGAGTGGTCTGTCAATGAAAAGGCGGGTATGGAGGTGGCGGCAGCGGCTGCATACACCGGAGCCAGAACCATGGTCACCATGAAGCAGGTAGGGCTGAATGTGGCCTCAGACCCTCTGATGAGCCTGGCTTATGTGGGAGTAAAGGGAGGCATGGTGGTAGTGGTGGCCGACGATCCGGGACCCATATCTTCCCAGACAGAACAGGATACACGCAGGTTCGGCCAGTTTTCCAAGCTTCCGGTATTTGATCCCAGCTCTCCGGAAGAGGCATACGAGATGATTAAGGATGCCTTTGAGTATTCTGAGAAATATCATACTCCTGTATTGTTCCGTCCTACCACAAGGCTATGTCACGGATGCGCCAGTGTGGAGCTTAAGGAACGGGTCAAGCTTCCGGCGCCAGAGGGCTTTGTCAAGGATTCCGGCAAATGGGTCATTTTCCCCAGGCTGTCCCATGCAAACCACAGGATGATTGAGGCGCGCAATCCCATTATAGGGGAGGACTTTTCAAGCTACAGGTTCAACCTGCTGCATAGGGAAGAGGGAAACACGGTTAAGGGCATCATCACTCATGGCATCAGCTATGAGTTTGTCATGGAAGCCCTGAACGGATACAGAGGGGCAAGGGTGCTTAAGGTATCCACCCCCAATCCCATGCCAGAGCGTCTGCTTCTGGAATTCGCAGAAGGACTGGACCAGGTGATGGCTGTGGAGGAACTGGATCCGGTTCTGGAACAGGAGCTGCTGCTTCTTAGCGGCAGGCACCATCTGCCTCTGGAAGTAAAGGGCAAGCTTACAGGGGAAGTGCAGACCGCCGGTGAAAACTCCGTGGAGTCTGTCAGAAGGGTTCTGGAAGAGTATCTGGGAGAAGTCTATATCCGGTATCTGGAAGGACTGGAAGGCGGTGCAGCGGAGCCGGAAGCAGCCCTGCCGGTTCCGCCGCTGCCGGTGCGTCCGCCGGTTCTCTGTGCCGGATGTCCCCACCGGGCATCCTTCTACGCGGTAAAGAGAGCCATGGAGAAGTTAAATGAAGGCCTGGAGGAGGGCGCGGCGCCCATAGAGGGAGTTTACTGCGGCGATATCGGCTGCTATACCCTGGGCAATGCAAAGCCTCTGGATATGGTGGACACCTGTCTGTGCATGGGCGCCGGGATTACCATGGCCCAGGGGCTGCAGCGGGTGGAGCCGGACAAACGGTATTTTTCCTTTGTGGGAGATTCCACCTTCTTTGCCTCCGGTCTCACAGGCATTGTCAATGCGATATACAATGAGGCCAGCCTGACCCTGTGCATCCTGGACAACTCTACCACGGCAATGACAGGCCACCAGCCCCATCCGGGCACAGGCCGTACCATGATGGGAAATGTAGTGGAGAAAGTGGACATTACAAAGGTGCTGGAGGGTATTGGCGTAAAGAATACCGTTACAGTGGACGCGCTGGATTTAAATGCGTGTGTGGACGCCGTGCTTAAGCTGTCCGCTATGAAGGGCGTGAAAGCCGTTATTTTCAAATCCCCCTGTGCGGCTATCATAAAAAGCTTCCGGACGTGCAGGATTGCGGAGGACAGATGTGTGAACTGCCGGACCTGCATCAATGAGATTGGCTGTCCCGCATTGGTGCTGGACGGGGATATGGTGCGCATAGACAGCGGCCTGTGTACCGGATGCGGCCTGTGCAGCCAGATCTGTTCCGTAGACGCCATTGAAACGGTTAAATAGTCCTGCTTCAGACGGACAGGACAGGGAAGATGCTTGGAGAGCGAGGTATATAAGATGACAAAAAATGTATTGCTGTGCGGAGTGGGCGGTCAGGGCACTGTCCTGGCATCCCGCCTCATAGCCCTGGCGGCCATGGAGAAGGGAATGGAGGCCAGGGGAGCTGAAACCATCGGCATGGCCCAGAGGGGCGGAAGCGTGGTGAGTCATGTGCGTATCGGTGAGAAGATATATTCTCCGCTGATACCCCACGGCGGGGCAGACGTGATCATCGGCTTTGAACCGGCAGAGGCTGTCCGGTGCCTGCCTTACCTGAAAAAGGGCGGCTGTGTGGTGGTATCCCCGGCCCCCATACGGCCGGTGACCGCCTCCCTGACAGGAGGTGCCTACACGGGCCGGGAGATGATGGAGTACCTGGAATATGCCGGGGAGAACCTGGTGGTGGTGGATGCAGCGTCCATTGGCATGGAGTGCGGTTCCCCGAAGGTAATGAATGTGGCCCTGCTGGGAGCAGCCATTGCCAGCGGACTGATAGGAATTTCCCTGGAGGAGATGGAGGCAGCCATTGAAAAAAGAGTGCCGGAAAAGTTTAAGGACATGAATATGAAGGCCCTGAAGCTGGGCGCGGCAGCCAGCGCCATGATAAGATAAACGGAGGATTAACCAGATGAAGATGAAAGAATCCCAGTTCCTTCTCATTAAGGAACAGCTCAAGAAACTGACAGCCAAGGAGTGCTTTTACAAACATAAGCTGGAAGGCGTCAATGTGAATCAGATACAGTCCCAGGAGGATTTCGAGAAGCTCCCTTTTACCTGGAAGGGTGATTTGAGGGAAGCGTATCCTCTGGGCCTGATGGCTGCTCCGGAAGAGAAAATCGTGCGTATTCATTCTTCCTCAGGCACCACCGGAACACCGGTCATCATTCCCTATACCCAGAAGGATGTGGATGACTGGGCTCTGATGTTTGCGCGCTGCTATGAGATGGCGGGCATCACAAACCTGGACCGTATCCAGATTACGCCGGGATATGGTCTGTGGACAGCCGGAATCGGTTTCCAGCTGGGAGCGGAGCGTCTGGGCGCGATGACCGTTCCCATGGGACCCGGCAACACGGATAAGCAGCTGCGCATGATGATGGATATGAAGTCCACGGTCCTGTGCGCCACGTCCTCCTATGCTCTTTTGCTGGCGGAGGAGATTGCCAAGAGAGGCATTGGAGAGCGCATCCATCTGAAAAAGGGTGTTATTGGTTCCGAGCGCTGGGGCGAGAAGATGAGGAACAGGATAGCGGCTGAGCTGGGAGTGGATCTGTTCGACATTTACGGCCTTACGGAGGTGTACGGGCCGGGAATTGCCATTAACTGCGAGAAACAGGGAGCCATGCACTACTGGGATGACTACATTTACATCGAGATTGTGGACCCCAAGACAGGTGAGGTGCTGCCTGACGGCGAGGTGGGAGAAATTGTCATCACTACCCTGAAAAAGGAAGGTGCTCCCCTGATTCGCTACCGCACTCACGACCTGTCCAGAATCGTGCCGGGAGACTGTCCCTGCGGTTCGCCTTATCCCAGAATCGGCACCCTCATTGGGCGTACCGACGATATGGTCAAGGTAAAGGGCGTGAACATATTCCCAAGCCAGATAGAGGAGCTTTTAAGCTCCATAGAAGGTGCCTCCAGCGAATACCAGGTTATGGTGGACCATCTGATGGGCAAGGATGTGCTGACCTTATTTGTAGAGACAAATCCATCCATTAACAAATACGCCCTGGAAATCGAAATCCAGAATCAGTTTAAGGGGCGGATTGGCCTGACTCCTGTGGTGAAGCTGGTGGAGCTGGGCGAGCTTCCAAGAAGCGAGAAGAAGTCTACCCGTGTATTTGACAACCGGTATTAAGGCAGTCATGGGGTTTAAACTGGCTGCAAAGGCCGTACCAGCACTTCCCTGGCATTTTGGGGCCTGAGGGCGATGACCGTGTCCTGTATCTGGTAGGCGGACATGCGGCCGCGCCTCCCCTTCAGAATACAGGTCACCAGTGCCGGGGCTGTAAAACCCAGCTCTTCCAGCCGCAGCGACATAGGCGGTTCGCTGATAACCCAGACGATTTCGGCCCGTTCTCCCGGTTTCAGTTCATGTAGCGGATAGACCATAGTGAATCACCGTTCAGGTTTGTTATGATATTATATGCAGAGTACGTATCTGTGGGAATAAAAGGAGGGTTGTCACACTTTTGGCCCAGCCCCGTATAATAAAGTACAACCTAGATGAAAGGAGATTAACACTATGAATTATAATAATTGTAATGGTTGGAATGAATATGCAGGAACTTATGAGGGAGCTTATTATGCAGGGGATGCAGCGTTTGCCAGAACGGCAGCTGCAGGCGGAAACTGCGGAAGTACTGCGGCAGCAGCAGGCACTGCCGGGTCATGCGGCGGAACAGGCCGGACCTGCGATTTATACTGGCAGGGCTATATGGCAGGGTTCTATGCCAACAACAGATGTAATCAGTCGGCTGAGGCAAGGACGGCTGCCCAGGCAGCAGACCGGACCGCTGCGGCTTCAAACTGCCGCTGCTCATGCAATAACTGCAATAATTGCGGTAATTGGAACAATTGCGGCAATTGCGGCAACTGCCGTTCTTAAAAACTGTCGCTCTTAAAATAACTGCCGCTCTAAAATACCTGAAGTTTGGGGATTATATTATTCAATATGAATGCTGAAACGGCCAGGGCTTCCCAACGGGAGGCCCTGGCCCGGAGCGTTTAAAGGGTATTTTGCGGCATGTTCTAATCCAGAATGACCTTTACCGGTGAATCCACAATCATGGTATCGGGTGTTACGAGACAGTCATATGCCAGCACATGGACGCCTGCTTCACGGGCCTGCCTGAGCGCGTCCCCAAAGGCCGGATGGGTCATGTCATTGGGGGTAAAGCCACGGATGCCCTTCATCTGGATGACAAACAGGACATAAGCCTCATAACCTTCCTCATGGGCCCTTATAAGGCCCTTTAAGTGTTTGATGCCCCGTTCCGTGGGCGCGTCAGGAAACATGGCCACACCGTTTTCCTCCAGGGTTACGCCTTTGACTTCCATAAAGGCCGGGGACACTGCCTTCGTATCCCGGTCTCTCAGGGAGAATGCCAGGTCAAACCGTGAGTCGCCGTGGGTGACCTCCC
>OGWR01003110.1_pt1 | contig 11032 bp, 9 predicted proteins | sample 1576061 | NCBI WGS metagenome assembly OGWR01 (sample SAMEA3541511, study PRJEB24748) | human gut metagenome | biome: human gut; feature: human-associated habitat; material: faeces | place: China | collected 2012 | reverse complement strand
CCTCAGCATATTCTTCCACATCAAGCTTCTCTCTGCCAATGGAAGATGAAAAAGCAATCTTTACTGTATTATCTGGAAATCCGTCAAAATAGTAACGCCAGTCCAAGCCCTCATTGTGCTCGCTGTTCCATACTTGATCTGATCCTGTCATATACACATCAGCTTTGGGGCAAACACTCATAAAATCATCTTTTGCATAAACAATTTTGGAAACTTGTACATATTTAGAAAGATAGGAATTATAAATGTATCTGTTGGCAAGCTCCACAGGCAGAAGAGCGAACATCTTCACCACGGATATTACGGTCTTTAAACTGTTCTTAAAAAATCGATTCCAAGTACATCTGTCAGGTATATAATTGACAACTTCAGTCTCACAACCGTGTTTCTTCAATATCTCTACTGTTGCTATCGTCTGAAGATTCGAACCGAAATTTGCGCCCAAATGAATGGTTAATAAAGTTACTTTCTTCATGAAATTCTTATTATAAACGAGATAAGTACCTTGACATCATATGATACAAATGCCTGAGTGGGGAAAATATATAATATGCTGTCTTCAAAACTTCAATTTTCAAAAAAGGATACGTTCTATAGCGCTTTGCATAAAGAACCCTCCCATTCAACAACAATTTTTGCTGCCATTTCTTAGAACCTTCTTTGTTGATAGTTACCGAATGAGCATGCACATAGTGTTCGTCAAGCATAATATAGCTATAAAGACCACAGTCTCTTATTTTCTTTGCAACAAACCTTTCTTCACAAAACAAGAAAGTACCTTCATAGAAAAAACCAATTCGTTCAAAGGTAGAATAATTAATAAACATAAAAGCACCCGGCACAATTTCCACCTCCTGCAAATCGCCTCCCTCCACATCTGGTTTATATACATGCTTTGCACATATTCCTCCTAAACCAATTGTCATTTTCAAATCATCCCAAAAACTCGGAATCTGTTTAAGGTTTGAAAAAGGAGCAGGACGATTATTCAATAAATGCTGTACCGGAGCCAAGAAGGCCACTTTCTTAATGGATACATACTTTTCCTCCAACTTCTCTATTAATGACAATTCAAAATACACATCATTGTTGATAATACATACATATTGCGGATTGTATTTCCTAGCGTAACGGAGACCGAAATTATTTCCCTTTGCATACCCACCATTCATCCCTGAAGAAACAACCTCCACTTGAGGGACATCTTTATATGTCCTTGTAAGAACCTCATAAGAATCTCCGGGAGAAGCATTATCTACAATCAAAAGACTTCTATCTCCCAAGTCCTGACGTAACAAGTCATCCGTCAGCCGAATGGTATCTTGATAGGTTTTATAATTAAGAATAATAAAAACGGTTTTCATTTATTGACAAAAAATTATATAATCTTTCTATGTTCCAATGACATATTTACTAAACGGCAACTTATTAACTAAGACAATTAGTCCCCAAGCTCCAACAAACGTTATCAACATTACTAGAATCTGCATCACAAATGATGTCGAAACAATGTACAAATGAATTGATAGTAAGCGAAAAACAACCATATGAGACAAATAAATGCCAAAAGTCAAAGGAGATATACGTTTACACAAGGTATAAAGACATCCCTCTTCGCCCAACGAACAATTTTTCAAAAAGAGAAACATGCATGCTGACATGACAATGCTCGTAAAACTTAAGAATGCCACCAAATTACTAGGAAAAGTTTTCTGTAGTAAAACGGCAAAACAGGACACGATAAAATAAACTGCCAACACTTTTATTTGTATCATATTTTTACCCCCCTATAAGATTTTCACAAGTATGCAAATATTTCCCTAAAAAAAGGAAACCTAAATATCCAGAAAAATAGAGTAATAAATCAAAATCACAAAATGGAGTCATCCCCAACACTAAAGGGATGTGTGATTTAAAAATAGGTACAAACGAAGATAAAAACCAAATGGTTATGTAAACCAGTATAGCCCTCTTGCTGTCAAAAATGGCTGGATTCAAAAACGGTATCACCAAATAAATACCTATTAATATGTACAGATACCACAGAATTCCTCCAATCTCTGTCGGATAAGTGAGAGGAAGGAAAAGAATATTGTACTTCACCTCTTCCACATTTTCCATACCCAACAAATAAGGTAAAACGGAATATACGATACCCCAAAACAGCAAAGGGAAAACAATACGCGAAAGACGCTTCTTATAAAAAGCTATCAGATTTTCTCCCTGGTAGGGCAAAAGCAATACACCCGTTATCATCAGGAACAAAGGTACACAAGGTCTTGTGAGCCATATCACCGAAGACTTAAAATACCCATCCCACCCCTCTACTGCGAAAGCGGAAGTGGGCAAAGTATGTAAACAGACTACCATCACACAAGCCACCATACGTACTAAATGCAAATAAGGAATTTCTTGTCTCATAAAGCTAACCTTTTTAACATATTTTCCCATGACAAATAAGTTGTGTCAAGATTCTGATACACATCTATATCTTTTTTATTCTGAATAATATCAGAAAGTATTCCAGATAATGCCGAATCATCATCAATTTGTATGCTCCTACCGTATTTATCACCATCAGCCAAATCAGCAAAAGCTCCCACAGGAGTTGATACTAGATAATTTCTAAAACGCTTTGCTTCATTCAATACCAATCCATAACTTTCCCAACTTGATGTCAGCACAAAAACCTTAGCCCGGTTATAATATTCCCAAAGTTCTTTTTTATCATAAACAGGGCCTGTAAATATGATTTTATTTTTCTTCTCTGGATGGCGTTCAAAGAAAGTATCTATATGTGGTTGGAAACTTTTCTCTATCGGACCAATCAGGCAAACCGTCCATTCGCCTAAGTCTATACACTCCAATGCCCGTAAAAACATCTCTGTATTTTTTGGGGGAGTCCCCAAACGACCTACCGTAATAATTAAGTTTTCTTTTTCAGCAAACGTTCTCTCCTTCAGCTTATATGATTTTAGCAGTTCTTCATCAAACCCATTTGGGATCAAAACTAATTTGTCTCCAAACCGAAACTTTTCCAAAGGAGATTCCTTAAGTAATTGATAGGCCTGTACTGTTTCACACGATACTCGGTCTACGTTTTTAATAAAACATCTAGCAAGCGCTGCAGACACCATTCTCCTAAGCAGACACCTTTCACTGTGGTGCGCTTTCTCTATACTTAATGAACCTTTGTCTAATTTCACATAAACTTTTCCTCCACTATTCAATAGTTTATAAATCACGATCATCAACATGGTGTGAAGAGAATAGTGGAAACGAATCAATAAATCAATGTGTCGGGCATGTTTCAATAAATAGAAATAAAAGCGCCAAGTGCGTACCAACGGAATTCCTTTACCCATACGTAAAGGAACGAGTCTCACCCCATGAATCGTCTCAGGAAAATGAGCATTGGTCACCGTTTTCGGATAAACAATTGTCACCCGACAATGCAACTGTTTTCCCAAATAATAGGGAACCAAAAACACATCTTTGCCTAAATGTTCTTGCTCAAAATGCCTGAAAATAAGAGTCAGATTTTTATCAACATTCATTTTTTCTTCTGTAATATTTGAATTATATATTTCTTGATATCAAGATCCAGACTTTTGGATGCAAGGATAAATAGAGGAATCAATAACAATGCACTTAACATCAACTGAACAATCGGTATATCACTTACATGAAAAGCCTGATTTAAAGTATAAATACAACCTGTCAATAAAAAAATAATCAAGCTATACCTCAATATCTTCACATAGAACACTTTTATATTATCACTTTTCAGCAATTGACTCATTATAATGGCAGAAGCCAAATGGGCTATCCCAATAGATACAGGAAAGATGTAGATACTACAATAATTAATGAATAAGAAATTAAATGTTAAAACCAATAATTGTGTAAGCACTCCACACAATGCATATTGTTTACCCTTATTGGAAGCTAACAGAGTTCCTCCAAACAATAAGTAAAGAATAATTCCCACAAATGCAACAGAATACATTCGGGTTAGACTGACAATAATTTGCAAAGTTTCAGTCGAAACTTTCCCCCTCAAAAAGAAAAACTCACATAAAGGTTGTGCAGCACCATATAACAGAGGAATCACAATAGCCAATATGGCAAAACATACAATTAAATTCTCACTGACAATCTTGTCAAAACTACTGTTATCATTCTTCGCGTAACTCTTGGCAAGCATCGGAACCATAACAGTAACTAATATACTACTCAACACACTTTGTAGCACCACAGTAAATTGTCGTGCATAATCCAATGATGAAATATTCCCTTCTCCTAATAAACCGGCAAGCCATTTTTCTGCCAGAAGATTGCATTGTCCGACAAAATAGGGCAGAAAAAAAGGTAATGCAAACAGCAAAAATACTTTTACATATTTATATTGAAAATGCAAAAGCATACTTAATTGAAAAATATGCAACCGTCTTACTTTATAAAAGACCATCAACAATAACAGTATAAGTGCAATATATTGAGATACCGCCAATGAATAAATCCCCCACACAGGAGCTAGACAAATAATAATAATAATATTTAGAAATGAAGATACCGCCCCTACAATTTCCGGAACATAATAAACTTCATAGGCGTTGAGAATACTTATACCGATATTTATCAATTCATTCATTAGGAAGGTAGGCAACATAATCAGTAGCAAAGACATAAACAACTCGCTACTTTCACCTGTAGGATGTTGTACGATAACTGATGTAATTAGGTGTAAAAATATCAGTATACAGATACTTATCAATACAGTTACCGCTACAATAAATCCCATTAACGAAACTGTTTTCCGCAGCGCTATTTGTTCTCCTTCTTGTTCTCGTATAAATATAAATTTAGCCCTAAAGGTCTCATTGACAGGTCCCCACACAGCCGAACATACCGTAACTAAAAACGTTGTTACCAATATCCAAACATCCCTTTCTATACTAACCCCAAAATACTTCGCTGAAAATATTAATGTCACTACAGACATTGACATCCGTAAAATACGTAAAACAAAAAGAATGGAAGTTACCCGTTTTATGCTAGAAGTATTATTCACTACAATTTACTTCAACTTATGCAATAATTCCTTTCCTAACAGCAACCATCCCATTGTTATAAAAACTGTCAGAAACATAAACATCAACATATACATTTTTGTACCCATCCCTGATGGTAACAACGGAACTACAGCAGGTTCTACCACAGCAAACACAGGTTTTTCTTCCTGAACTTTAGCTCTGGATACCTGCAATTGAGTAGCTACCTGACTATATACTTGATAAGCCAAACTCATATCATTCTGCAAACGTTCCTGTTCAGTACGAACGCTTTGAAGAATCAAATTATCGTGTGTGTCTACATATGTTGCATATTCTCTCTGAGCTACATAGTATTCCTGTCTACGGTCTTCAAACATTCTTTCCAAGTAGGCACAGTCTTCTTTCGCTTTTGAAGTGCGATAAGTTGTAATATGTTTTTGTAATTTCCGAACGACAGAATCAGCAACGACAGCAGCTATACGAGGATTCTGAAGAGTTACAGACACAATAGTTATAGCTGTTTGCTTATCAACTATTGCAAGAACACTATTCCGTAAAGTATTTATTTTACTATTTTCCTCCCTAGTCAACTCTATAATTTCACCACTTTGTCTTTCTTTAAAGAAAGATTCTTGTACGTCAGTAAACAATGACTTCACGCCACCAATTACCAAACTGGGAAAACTCACCACATAATTCCACCAAGGAGAAGACTGAGTATCTAGATAAGCATCTAAAGCCATTATCTTATCTCCCCCTGATGAAGGCACATTCATCGACAATAATTCCATCAGAAAAGGGGTGGAAGACACAATATCCGAAGCAAGGGAAACATTGAGAGCATCAGAAGCATCACCCCCGGTAACACCACCTCCCAAGAAGGAGGCTGCCAATCCCGAAAGTCCACCTGTTTTGGTACCATTCATTTCCGGTGAAAGAGTTACTTTCACCGTATATTTTTTAGGAATACTGATGCCAACAACAATGCCAACAACTGCCCCAACGAGTGCAGCTTTACACAAAATTTTACGAATAGCAATTACACGACGAAAAATATTGAGCAAATCAATTTCCACTTCTTCTTTTGCGTTCGATCGAACTATATCAGAGTTTTCGTTCTGTTCTGACCTCATAACAAGATTTATTATTTCTTTATAAGATTAGCAATGGAAGCAATCATCATACCCAAAGAGCTGAATGAAGTAGCATAACCCAGTATGTTCCCAATATTAGCCTTCTTCTTAGCTTTGCTAGGCACAATAATCTCACAACCAGGTTCAATCTGTTTCTTACCACTTCCCTTCACCTTAGTTACCTGACCATTCATGTAAACAATGAATTTCTTACTCTTCTTCGCATTTTCAGAATAACCACCGGCCTGATTCAAATAGTAATCCACATCTTTTCCCTGCATATAAGAAACCGTATTCGGAACCATGACAGCACCATTGATAGTTACGGTATTATTATTCTTAGGAATAGAGATCACATCACCTTCACGCAAAACAAGGTCGGCATTACCTTTAGGATCACTCAAAGCCTTCTCCAGATCAATCCCAACCGTAAAGGTATCTTCAACACGGATACCCAAAGAATCAATCATGGCCTCACCCAACTGTCTCTGCATTAAGCGGACGACATCGCTCATACGTTTCTTCTCACTGGCATTAGCCACACGAGTCAGCTTTGCACCACGCAGGTAAGCGTAACTGGTCGGACCACCGGCTTTATTCACCAGATCGGAAAGACGTTCCTCACGGCTGGTCATGGCGTAGTTTCCTCCGAAAAGGATTTCACCCTCAATGGCGACGTTCTGCTGTGCCTGGTAGCCGGGACTGCGACGAACATATACCTGATCATAAGGCTGAAGGATAAAACCGGGCTGGCCGTCTATTACGAAGCCATCCTTCAAAGAGAAGCTGTACATCTGGCCGATCGTATCATTATCCGCAGTACTGCGGGGATTCTTGATTCGTCTCGAGACATCAATCCGGACAGTAGAGGCAGCTTCGCGCAGACCACCGGCCTGAATGATCAGATCCTCAAGAGTCATGTTATCCGCATAGGGATATGAATCGGGATGCGCGACCTCACCATGAACTGTGACATTGCCACGGTCCTCCAGATCATGGATACTTGGAATGTAGAGGATGTCATTCTTCATCAAGGCGAGATTCGGGGAAGTACCGTCCATGATAGACCTGATATCTACGGGAACAACTTCACTGGTCAGGTCTTCACGCTGCCGATAGAGGACGGCACGATTCAGGAAAGCGTCACCGGTCAGACCCTGAGCCTCATTGACTAATTCGCGGATCGTATTCAGTTTACCGCTGAGCTGGTAGATGCCGGGGCGGTACACCGCACCACGGATTTCCAATTTATTTGTGAAGCGGTTAAGGATGGCTTCGGCGGTTACGACGTCGCCGTTACGCATTTTGTAGATACTATAATCTATATCCTTGACCGTGTTGACTTCGTATTCCTCACCATTCTGACGGACGACACGCAATGAACGCGTGTAGGCATCGGCATCGAAGCCACCGGCATAGGTGATAAGGGTAGACAACGACTCCCCCTTTTTCATTTCGAAACGCATAGGACGTTTTACCTTGCCACTGATCTTTACCAATACATCATAAGCGGGAACAATCACGACGTCACCTTCCTGCAGACGGATGTCATCCTGTGTGTTGCCTTTCATGATGAATTCGTAGACGTCGATGGTGGCGATGTTCTTTCCGTTGCGTACCAGCTGCACATTCCGGAGGCTACCGATATCACTCACGCCGCCTGCGCGGTAAAGCGCATGGAAGACCGTAGAGAAGGAAGACAAGGCGTAGGTACCCGGCTGCACTACTTCTCCCATCACATTGATCTGGATGGTACGGATATTACCAAGTGTCAGACGAATGTCCGAAGTGGGGTCGGTAGTATTGTTTAAACCGTTATATATCTTATTCAATGCCGCTTTCAGATAGTCATTGGCGACAGAGACCGTCATACCGCTGAGGTTGACAGGACCGATCTTCGAAATATTGATGGTACCTTCCGGAGAAATCTGCTGGCGGATGGTGTTCTGGCTGGCACCCCAGATATCAATGATGACTTCATCACCGGGACCCAGACGGTAATTGGAGGGAGTGGCCAGATTGACACTGGGTTCAAATGTCAGGTTGCGGGTATTGAAGATATTGCGGCCAAAAACCTGATCCTCACGAGCTAAATCTTCTGTAGTCGGATGGTCCTCCAGCATGTCGGAAGTATTTTCCTTTGTTTCTTCACGCAGGCGGGATTCGTTGATGTCCGTACCCGTTGATTTCGAGGAATTTACATTGTTCTGCTGCTCATACAGCTGCTTCACACGCATTGCCTGTTCCTTGGTTACACCCTTACGGGCCAGTTCGGAAGCGAGCTGCTTCTGTTCCTTACCTTGCCGGATACCGTCCTTTACATATTCCAGTACTTGTGAGTCACTCATGGACTGAGCCATAAGCGAGCCACTTCCCAGCATCAAACAAAAGAGTAGAATGCTAAAAAGTCTTTGTATTTTCATTGACAAATAAAAAAGTTTCAGTTGATTTCGCACAGCTCCTGCATCTCGTGACAAACGGCAGATAACTGTTGCTTAAGAAGAGAAGGGGGAAGAACATCGAGAAGAGACAGAGAACGGGTCAAAACAGCCTGTTTTCTTTCTTCGTCTTCCGGATTGGCGTACATCGACACATTATATCCCATTAGGATTGCCAAACACAGGGTAGCATCCTGCTCCGGTGTCTTCCCCCGTTGGGAATATAAATCCATGATTTTTTCGTGGATTGCTTTATGTAATTCTGAAAAGTCATCAGCGTAGATATACCCATTAGTCTCACTGAGATGAAGTAGACGATTTACCTGAATATACAGGCTTTCTATTTTTTCTTGTAGCAATAACCCTTTACCCACTTTTTTAATTATACACTTACTGAAACTGGTTCAACATATCCCACCGGCATATCAACACATGCACATCCCAACATATTCAAACGAACGGCAATCTTACTTTTACCATCCACATTAACCAGTTCACCAACTAATCCGGTCAGAGGTCCTTTGATCACACGGACCTGTTCGCCACGAGCCAAAGGGGAACTGTTCATGCTAACTGATTCCGCGGAATAATCAAGCATGAAACGGAAACGAGCCATTTGCTCGTCAGGAATTACAGCAGGACTACTCTCGCCGCGCATCACCATGTAACGGCTGACAGTAGAAAAACTCAGAACTTCCATACGTTCCTTCGGGTCTACATGTACAAAGACCATCATCGGAAGTAAAACGGAGGTGATCATCTTACGACGGTCGCTCCATTGGTGGAGTTCTTGTTGAACGGGAATGAAATTCTCGATTCCCATCTTGTCCAGACGTTCGGAAACCTTCTTTTCATGGTGCATCCGAACCAAAGCTACATACCAGCGTTTTGAGTGTGCTACGCCTTCCCCTGTCCCATAAATAGGCCCAGCATTAAGTGATTTCTCTTTTCTTAAAATCATGTTTTTTTACCCCATGTTTTTCCGTTACTTCTTAGGTAACTCACAAACAGAGGGCAAGCGAAACAGGGAACTTTTTTCAACGAAACTATGAGAAGATGACAATAATCTTGGAAATAGAGCAGAGGTGAAGGTGTTTTTCAAAAATTAGAATAAAAAAAAGACATAACACGAATTGTATCATTTTTCGTTCGTTATGCCATATTTGATTCATTTTCCGAAAATAATTTCATTTTTGTTTGCGCATTTTCATAAATATGTCCATCTTTGCACCATAAATCATTCCGTTACCTAAGAAGTAATGCACACAGATAAACACTGTATATCAGACAGTTAAATCAAATCAAACTACCTACACGACACTTCTTAACGTAAGATAAATTCATTCGATTTACTTCTGTTCGATCTTTCAGCTCAAAGCCTTTCAAGTAAATCTGCGTCGTCTTGATCGACTTATGCCCCAACGACTCACTGATCATCTCAATAGGAACGCCACGAAACTTGGCAGTAGTAGCCCAAGAATGACGAAGCGTGTAGGAAGTGACCGGAAATTTGAGATGCAACGTTTTTGCCAAAGACTTCAAGCAGTAGTTGAATCTCCGGAGGGCAGACTGATATTCACGATAGGCTTTCTCATCCTTCCTTTTCTTATCGCCTTGAAGAATGCTAAACAGATAGTCCGGATAACCGGGACGGGAAACCTGCTTGTTCCGAAGCTGATCAAGCATTTCTTTTGCACTATCCAGCACCTCAACACTCATAGGAGTTTTAGTCTTAATACGATTGTAGCGCAGCACATTACAATTTAAAGCAGACTTTTCCAGATGGCTCAAATCAGCGAAGGACATTCCACAGAACTGAAACATCAGAGCAGCGATAGCCTGAGTACGACGAAGACGGTCTGATTTAGGATCTTCATAAAGAAGTTTGTGAAGTTCGGCAACAGGAAGGGCCTTTTTCTGACGGACATCCACTCCCGTATACACTTCATGAAAGAGACGATGAACATAAGGAGCACTGCCCGACTCTACCCCACGATTGTAGATGCTACGAAGCATACGCATATACGTGGAAATCGTATTGGGCTTCAGACCACATTCGTAAAGGTGTTGCTCGTAACGCCGCAGGCGGTCACGGGTAACATGCCTGAACGACACATTGTAAACACCACAAAACTTGGTAAAAGAAAGAAGGGCATTCTGATAGACATGCGCCGTAGAATAGCGCCCCTCCTTTCGTAAACGACCGATGTATATATCTGCACATCGGCTAAATCCATTTTTATTCATTATTTGCATCACTAGTTAGATTACATTGTACAAATTAAGATGAATAAACAGGAAATCTTCGTTTTATGTTGTTTGACATTATTAAAATAACTAAAAAAGAAGGAGGTTGTGTCAAAATGCTGGCACAACCTTTTTTATGCGCAAAGCCCAGACTTTC
>OGWR01003109.1_pt1 | contig 11035 bp, 10 predicted proteins | sample 1576061 | NCBI WGS metagenome assembly OGWR01 (sample SAMEA3541511, study PRJEB24748) | human gut metagenome | biome: human gut; feature: human-associated habitat; material: faeces | place: China | collected 2012 | reverse complement strand
ATATGATGATGTGGAAGACATTGTCATGGAAGCATTCTGGTCGTTCTACCGGGCGGATTATGGCGGGAAGCTAGAGAGTGAAAAAGCTATAAGAGTGATGCTGGCGCGTATTGTCGAGAATAAATGTATCGACTATTTTAGAAAAGAGAAGCGAAGCATCAAGCCGAATGAGGACGAAGATGTGAGTGAACTGGAGTATGTCGCAGATCTTTCCACATACGATCCGCTACAATCCGTAATTAGCAGAGAAAGCTGCGGTCAGATCTTCGAGGTCCTGGATGGTTTAAGGGAATCGTGGAAGGATGTCACGGTGATGTATTTCATCCAGGGATTTACGACTGAAGAAATTTGTGAGCGTCTTGAAATCACGAACGACATGTGTCGTTCGCGAATTTCAAGAGCAAGAAAATACTTAAGAGAAAACCTGAAAAGTCGTATGGACCGCGGTCATTTGTGATCAGCACAATCGTTGATCAATTTCATGATCGTATCAATTGCATTATTTAAATGGCTCTTTTCCATACTATCAATGAATGTCCGGCGGTTCTCGTAGGTATCGTGAATCGCGTCAAAAAGAGTGGCGTCAGTCACTTTCTCCTCTTCCAGAACCGTGGAATACCCCTGTTTTGCAAAAGAATTGGCATTCAGGATCTGATCTCCACGGCTGGCCGCTGCGGAGAGCGGAATCAGGACATTCGGCTTCCTGAGTGCAAGAATTTCACAGATGGAATTTGCACCTGCCCTGGAGACAATCAGATCAGCTGCCGCAAATAAGTGCTTCAGCGGACTGTCAACATATTCATACTGAACGTAACCGGGAGTTCCAATCAGGGACTCATCCAGGTTCCCTTTTCCACAGATATGGATCACCTGGAATTGTTCTAAGAGCTTTGGAAGAATACTGCGGACCGCGCCGTTTACTTTCACGGAGCCCAGACTTCCACCGATTACAAGAATAATCGGTTTTGCCGCAGAGAGGTTTGTGTACTGCAGACCGGCAAGGCGGTCACCTTGAAGGAGTTCTGCACGGATCGGGGATCCTGTGAGGACTGCTTTTCCTTCCGGAAGATACTTTAAGGTCTCTGGGAAGTTGCAACATACCCATTTTGCAGACGGAATGCAGAGTTTATTTGCCAGACCTGGAGTCATATCGGACTCGTGGATGATCGTCGGAATGTGGTAATGCTTTGCAGCGAGGACAACAGGAACCGCAACAAATCCGCCCTTAGAGAAGAGAACATCCGGTTTGTATTTTTTCATCAACTTTAAGGCCTCTGCGTAACCTTTTAATACACGGAACGGGTCGGTAAAGTTCTTTAAATCGAAATATCGGCGCAGTTTTCCGGAAGAGATTCCGTTGTAAGGAATACCTGCGTTTTCAATCAGTTTGCGTTCCATACCATTGTAGGAACCAATGTATCGAATATCATATCCGGCTGCCTTGAGAGACGGAATCAGGGCAAGGTTCGGAGTAACGTGACCGGCTGTACCACCGCCGGTGAGAAGAATGGTTTTCATAAAAATTGCCTCCATGGAGCAAGAATTTCACAGCTGCTGACTATTTAATAGTAACGGCTGAAAGAGAAATGTCAACCCCTAATAGATACAAAGGAAGAAGCGAGGTGCTGAATCATGGCAGACACGGAGAATCGTGAGGATCAGAAAATAAGCGAATGTCTTCGGGAAGCGTTTGGCTATTCGGATGATCAGCTGTTAAAACAGCTGGATCAAGCAAACGAGACTTTCAAAGATGTAAACTTCACTGGCGCCGAAGATCGACTCATGAAACGTTTCCTGGCACGAAAAGCCGAACTTGAAAAGGAAACCGCCTCCCAGACACCGACTCTGGTTCCACAGAACGAATCAGCCAACATTCAAATTGCAGAAGAGCTTCCAAAGAAGACGGTAACAGTAATCTCTGAAGCGGAAGAGAAAAAGAAGAATGAGAAGAAAGTGATACGATTCGGAAAGAAGAAGGTCCTTGCTACTGCGGCGTTGGTGGCAGTGATTGCAGGGATGCTTGGGGGGACGGCGATTGGGAAGAAGAGTTATTTTTTAAAGGTTAGAAGAAATGAGACTACAATTTCTCTAGATAATGATAAAAATATGCCAAGTAATTCAAAATTGGAACAGGCATATGAAGCATTGGAGAGTGAATTAGGACTTCCCGTATTAAAATTGGGGTATATTCCGAAAGAATTACAGTTTATAAATTATGATATTTATGAAGACGGAGGGCAGATAGAATTTTCTTATTGCGGAAAAAGTGTTTACCTTATTCAACGAAAGAAGGAAATGAGTGTTTCTGCAGAAATAAAGTCAGATAGAAATGAGGAAGGAATTATATTTAACAAATGGATTAATAAAGATATAGAATATTATATTAATGACTTAGAGGATAACAATCAGGAATGTGAATGCTTTATTACAATAAACAATAGCTATTATTACTTATTTGGATATATAGAAAAAGAGGAATTTGAAAAAATATTAGAATATCTAAATTTTTTTTAAAAATCGGTCACAAATCTCTTTTACATACGTTTATATTTATAAAAATAAGTAAAGGAGATTAGTGAATGAAAGTAATGAAAAGGATTATCGGGATGGCACTAATATTTACATTGATGACGTGTGGAACTGCGTTTGCAGGACTAAAAGACGTGAGGAATAGTCTGCTAAATACATACACACAAAGTAGGCTATTAGCTGATACATGTGTAAGTGATGGTGATATTACACCTAACAGTGCAAGAGGAAGAGTATTTTCAGCAGGAATGTTGGAACTGGTTAATAAACAAGATGGAACATTACATATTTCTGTAGATACATTTGCACATAGTGTAGTGGATGATATTTATCAATCTGTATTTTTGGATATGTGGGATGAATCAAAAGAAAAGTGGGTACAGGTTGGACATTGGGAATTTGAAAAAACTATTAAAGAAGATGAGAACCTAACATCATATCATGTAGGATTTACAGTGTCAGGATGTGAAGTTAATCGTTATTACCGTGCTCGTGCAATACATTTAGTTCAGTGGGGCGATGATGCAGAAGGCAAATCCACACAGACAGACGGTGTTCTTCTCACCGACCATGCAGTTTAACCTTTAATACTTTAGTATATTATTCCGGCCGGATAATATAGACACAAACTGATAAAGGGAGATGGTTGATGGGAAGACACCGTAGATAAAACCGGTCGAGGCCGGTGAGAATAATGATTCGACAATTTATGAACTGAATAAAAGAAATAGCCCCGCGCACAACAAACCTCTTGCGGGGCTATTTTTACGTCTGGAAATGACTCACTTTTGATGTTTAAGCCTGCTGCTCCTTATACTGCTTTAAAGCTCTTGCAAGCTGGTCTGGACATGAGGTTGGGCGGCCGTTGCAGCTTACGCCTTCGACTCTCTTGATGACATCGTCGATATCCATGCCTTCAACGAGAAGGCCGATACCTTTTAAGTTTCCATTGCAGCCGCCAACGAAGCTTACATTTTTGAGTTTGTTGTTCTCTACATCAAAATGGATTTCTCTGGAGCAGGTGCCCTGTGTCTTGTATACCATATAAAAACCTCCGTTTGTAAAAAATATGACCTTGCGGCCAATTTGAAAGTATCCTTATTATACTCACAGCAGAGAATCATTGTCAAGAGAAGCGCGGAAAGAGCTGAGAATAGGCGATAAAGCAAGATTTCCAGACGGAAAAAATAAGTTTACAGGTTACAGACGAAGCAAATATCGGAATTATTAAAAACGAGCCAGCTTAGTTCGAGGTGAGTAGAAGAGCGAGCGAACTTAGTGACTTGGTCATTTTGGAGATCGACGGATGAGTTGAGGATTTTATCGGCGGATGAGCTAAGGATTTTATTTGACCTTCCGCTTTGTATCCCGTATAATGAGAACGATAAAGACGGTAAGAACGCGTCTGAAACTCAGACAGAATCTATGTTTAAGAGCAGCAGATGAACTGCTGCTTTCGAGATCAGACTAAAATCATATGATACAACACGGAGGAATTCAAATGCTTGGTATTATCGGAGCAATGGAAGTGGAAGTCGAGAAGCTTCGCGCGAAAATGACAGAGACAGAGATGAAGACAGTGGCAGGAATGAATTTCTGCAAGGGAAAACTGGAGGGAAAGGACGTTGTCATCGTTCGTTCCGGTATCGGTAAGGTAAACGCCGGTATCTGCAGCCAGATCCTTGTGGATCTTTATCAGGTGGATGGAATCGTAAATACAGGAATCGCAGGTTCCTTAAGAAATGAGATCAATATCGGTGACCTCGTTCTCTCTACTGTTGCAGTACAGCACGATGTGGACGCAGGCGGATTCGGATATCCGGCAGGTGAGATTCCCCAGCTTGGCGTGAAGGAATTCCCGGCGGATGAGCGACTTTTAGCTCTCGCGGAAGAGGCATGCAGAGAGGCAAACCCGGATATCAGCACTTTCAAGGGACGCGTTGCCAGCGGTGACCAGTTTATCGACAGCAAGGAGAAAAAGAACTGGATCCATGACACCTTCGACGCGTACTGCACAGAGATGGAAGGCGCAGCAGTCGCTCAGGCCGCATACTTAAACAAGGTTCCGTACCTGATCGTCCGTGCGATCTCCGACAAGGCAGATGACAGCGCCCATATGGATTACGGCGAGTTTGAGGCAAAGGCTGTTGAGCATTCCGTGAACCTGATGCTTGCACTTGTAAAGAGAATCTAAAAAGAGAAGACTCAAAAAGTTTTCTGGAGCAAGAAAGCTGCGAGAACTACTTTCTACGAGAATATTTTACCTCCACTATCACCTTAAAACGCGATTCCTGTCCCCATTTGACGAACGATTCTTCCGTTCTCAACCTTCTCAAAAACATTCTAGGCCGGTATAATTAGTGGCATCATCTGGAATTGATCTGGACGAAGAAAGGGGAACTGATTATGCTGGAATTTTTACAGACAGGGAGAATGCTCTATGTCCTGGCAGCGATCTGTGCGCTCGGGACACTCAGCACACTCGTAACAGGCAGCCTCTACAAAAGATTGATCAAAGAAACCGGAAACATGGCTCTCACGAAGGATAAAAATTTAAAGGCGCTGAAACAGCGCATGGAAAATGTGTTCCTTATTAACCACGGGATCCGAAATGTGAACGCGTACATAGAAAAACAGCTCTACGGATTCCGTTTCATGCACATGAGCCTTGACGGGTGGGACAATTTGTCGGTGCAGGCGATGATCCTCTGCTTTATGGCAGGCGGAGCGGCGGCGTTCGGTGCTTACTGGTATCGGTGTGACAACTATTATATTGTGCTCTACGGGGCAGCGGGCGTTTTTGGCGGATTGTTCCTCGCATTTGTGGACAACGGGATCGGTGCCGGGACAAAACGGAAACAGCTTGCGGATCATTTAGTTGATTATGTGGAAAACTCTCCGCATTTTTATAAAAGTGTGGATAACAGCGCCTACGCCGGGCAGGAGCGGAAAAAGGCGGTGGGCTCTTCCGATATCGTAGATTTTTCAGGCACCAGCGGCATTGGATATGGAAGAAACCAGGAGAATGCGAGAAAAGAAAAGCTCAACAGCCGCTTTTCTGTCCTTGGAAAAAAGAAGGACGCACAGGCTGCTAACGGGAACGGGGAAACGGACCAGGTGGAAAAAGGGAGTCTCGCCAGGACCAGGGACACCGGGAGAACGTCACGTCTGGACGGAAAAGGACCCGCGTTCCAGGAAAATGAGGACGACCAGGCCGTAAATGGGAACAGCGCAGGCAGTTCATCAAAAAAAACGGCGGGAAAGGCCGATTATAATAGAGGCACAGTTCAAAATGTCCGGGATATTGGACAGGAAAATTCAGGAACAGGCGGAAAAGTACCGACAAGTGAGACGGAGCTTGCCCAGAGTATCAATCATCTGAGCGAGAGCCTGAAGCAGATCGCCGCGAGCAGGGAGCAACCGGAGGAGATGCTGAAAGATTCGGACAGGCTGGATCTGATACGGAATTCAATCCCGCCGGCGGAGCTGGACATGCTGAAGACGCTGTTTAATACATTGCAGAGTGGCGGGGTATAAAATCAGCAAGGCAGTCCATATTTTAACAATACAAGGCAGACGGTGAAACAGAACGGCAAACAAATCGAAAAATCAGGAGCACGGCGCAGTGCTTAAAACCTGGGGGAGGAAAGCGGATGATGAGTGAAGATGTAGTGCCGATAAAATTGCTTCCGTCCATTGTCAAGGGTTTCACGAAGTGGTATAATAACGAACGGAGATTGTGAATCTCACACAAGAAAAGGAGACAGGGTTATGGGTAAAGAAATCGTATTTGATTATTCCAAGACAGCCGGATTTATCAGCGAAGAGGAAATGAAAAACATGAAGAGCACCGTTATGGGCGCGAAAGATGTCCTGACAGCAAAATCCGGTGCAGGCAATGACTATCTTGGATGGATCGACCTCCCGGTTGATTATGATAAAGAAGAGTTTGCAAGGATCAAGAAAGCGGCAGAAAAGATTCAGGGAGATTCCGATGTGCTTCTCGTGATCGGTATCGGCGGATCTTACCTCGGAGCCCGCGCTGCGATCGAGTTTTTATCCCACAGCTTCTACAATGTGCTGCCGAAGGGAAAGAGAAAAACTCCTGAGATCTATTTCGTAGGAAACAGCATCAGCAGCAAATATATCCATGATCTTCAGGATGTACTGGAAGGAAAAGATTTCTCCATTAATATTATATCCAAGTCCGGCACAACCACAGAGCCGGCGATCGCTTTCCGCGTATTCAAGGAAATGCTGATCGGCAAGTATGGCAAGGAAGAGGCCAACAAGAGAATTTATGCGACCACAGACAAGGCAAAGGGAGCTTTAAAGAATCTGGCAAACGAAGAGGGATACGAGAGCTTCGTTGTTCCGGATGACGTTGGAGGACGTTTTTCCGTGCTCACAGCCGTAGGTCTTTTACCGATCGCAGTCAGCGGAGCAGATATCGACGCCCTGATGACAGGTGCAGCGGACGCAAGAAAGGTCGCTCTTGAGACAGAGTATGAGAAGAACCCGGCACTTTTATATGCCGCGGTCCGCAACATCCTGTTAAGAAAAGGAAAACAGGTGGAGATCGTAGCAAACTACGAGCCGAGCCTTCATTATGTATCTGAGTGGTGGAAACAGCTCTTCGGTGAGAGCGAAGGAAAAGACCAGAGAGGTATTTTCCCGGCAGCCGTTGATCTCACAACAGACCTTCACTCCATGGGCCAGTTTATTCAGGACGGCGCACGTATCATGTTCGAGACCGTTCTGAACGTGGAAGAATCTCCGGCGGAGATCGTCCTTCAGAAAGAGGATGTCGACACAGATGGTATGAACTATCTGGCAGGAAAGACGGTTGATTTTGTAAACAAGAGCGCCATGAACGGAACGATCCTCGCGCACACAGACGGCAGCGTGCCGAATCTTATGGTGAAGATCCCGGCGCAGGATGCTTACAGCCTTGGCCAGCTGTTCTACTTCTTCGAGTTTGCCTGCGGCGTCAGCGGCTACATCCTTGGTGTCAACCCGTTTAACCAGCCGGGTGTTGAGAGCTACAAGAAGAACATGTTCGCCCTGCTTGGAAAACCGGGCTATGAGGAGGCAAGAGCGGCGCTTCTCAAGAGATTATAAGTTATAAGGACGAATATTTTATGCGGCTTGTGAGGCGAAGTATGCAGATGGCAGAAAGAGAAAAAACATTCGCAAAAAGTCAGCCGTAGATAGAGATGAAAATAAAAATCAGCCCGATATCCAGGTGTTCTCCAGACAGGAAATACACGATAGGATGTTGGGCTGATTTTTATCTCAGTCGAGAAGACTCCCACCATTTCAGGTGGTGAGTCATAACAAATTAGTCTCAGTGGGAGTCCAATCTCCAACTGAGATAAACGCTCCGCGAGGATGCGCAGTGATTCTGTAAAGAATATGTCAGCTTGCGCTGACCAGAATCACGCGCCAAGTCTCACGGACGTTCGACTTGAATTTGATTGTTCTCCGTCGGCAAGACACTGCCTGCGGAGATCCATCAGGTGATTACCATATTTCCCGGAAGGTTATCCTGCTTTCGTTCCGGTTTTTGCCTGCACGGTGCATGAACCGGAGCTTACTCCTCGATCACCTGAAATTCCAGATAATCAAAATCGATCGATTCAATAAAACTGTCCTTCGTAAACCGCGTCTTATCATGCAGCTGAAAGTCGCGGATATTCGAGTCGAGCCAGATTGGCTGGCTTAAGTCAAATTCATGGCAGATCTCATCCAGTGCCTGAAATACCATGGCGGTTCTTGACATGGAATAGTCGTTATTGCAGGAAACCATATCTCGCACAAGATGGTTATCTTTCCATATTTTTCCCCAGATCCGGAACATAAAAACGTCCTCCATTCGATTGCTTTCACGATCATGATTTGAAAAACAGTATAACGGATTTTTTCCAGAAAGTAAAGGCACAACATTTTGCCCAAAATGCCTTGTATCGTCAGAAAAATTGTAGTAATCTATATCTATATGGACATTTTGATGACATACTTGAACCAGAGCCAGGAGGACAAAAGATGGGACAGCCAATTACAGATTATGCTGCTTTTTTTGCCAGCGCAGGACAGGCAGTACAGGAACTGGAAGCTCTGAATACAGAAGTGGAGCAGCTCGAAGCGGACGAGAAAAAGTTAGAGAGTTCCCTTAAGGGAAAACAGCGTTCTGTTACAGAAACCATCAGTCAGACGGTGAAGCAGCGGAAAGAAGAGATCACAAAAAGCTATGACGCGGAACTCGGAAAGGCCCAGGAGCGGCTTAAAAAAGTAAAAGCGAAGCGTGAAAAAGCAAAAAACCAGGGCGTCAAGGAACGGATCGAGGAGGACACCCGGGGACTTGTGCGGGAAAATAAAGAACTGGCGGATCAGATGAAGACCTTATTTAAGGCCAATCATGTTCCGGGCTTCTGCCGGGGAAATTATTACTACGCACTTTACTTTACGAGGACATTTAAGGATTTTCTGGCACTTCTTGTGACGATCCTGATCTGTTTTCTTGCGATTCCCTGCGGCACGTATTTTCTGATCCCGGAGAGACGGACCATGTATCTCGTTGGAATTTATGTGGCGGCGATCCTTATTTTCGGCGGAATCTATGTGACGGTGGGAAATATGACCAAGGTGCGCTACATGGATGTGTTAAAAGAGGGACTTGGCATCCGTGCGAAGATCCGCGCAAATAAAAAAGAGATGAAAGTGATCGCGAAGACGATCCGCCGGGATAAGAACGAGACGATCTACAATCTCCAGAAATTCGATGACGAGATTGCCCAGCTCGATCAGGATGTGGCTGAGATCAACCGGAAAAAGAAAGAAGCGCTGACGACCTTCGATACCGTGACGCGGACGATCATCTCCGACGAGATCACGGCAAACAATAAAGAAGAGATCGGCCGGATGGAGGATGATCTTGCTTCTTTGTCGGAAAAACTCCGCAGTACGCGTACAGCGGCGAAGGAGAAATCGCTGTTTATTACGGATAACTACGAGGTATATATAGGAAAAGGCTATATGACTTCTGAGAAGCTGCAGGCGCTGGCGGATATCGTGAGAAGCGGAGCAGCGTCCAATATAAGTGACGCGATTGCTGTTTATAAGAGCCAGGAAGAGACGGCAAAGTAAAAAACGCTCAGCAAGTCCGACGAAAATACCGATTCGTATAAAAAACGAATGGAAAAGAAAAAGATAACTGTTCAGTAGGTCTGCGCACTTGCTGTGCTGACCGCAAGAGAACATAAGCTGGAAGGCAAAAATCCCATCGGCGCAGCTGATCCGGAATGGATTTTTGCTTGTAACTATAAAGGTACTGGATAGTTGGAGAAAAAGTATATTTTAAAGTGGTGCGAAAAAGACAGGAAGAACGGCATCACAGGGGAGGAAAACAAAAGATGAGAAAGCTTGGAATGAAGATTGCGGTTGCTGCCGCGGTATTCTGCATGGCAATGCCATTTGCCGCATTTGCGGGAACATGGAAATCCGACGCGAACGGAATGTGGTACCAGTTTGATGACGGTTCCTATCCGAAAGGAAGATGGACCTGGATCGATACGGACAATGATGGAATGGCAGAGAGCTTCTATTTTGATGAAAACGGCTATGCCCTGAGAAATACGACAACACCGGACGGCTATCAGGTAAACAGGATCGGTGCCTGGGTCGTTGGCGGCGAGGTAAAGCAGAAAGCCGGTGGGGAGACGAAGAACAGCAGCTCTGGAACCTCTGGAAACAGTAGCGGTGGTTCCAACAGTAACAGCAATTCGAATCATTCCAGTTATTGGAATTATGGCTATAATTATGATCCGGACTGGTATCTGAAAGCTGATTACTTGAGCGAAATAGATAAGGCAGCTTATCACTATTCTTCAAAATATTATAATTGGGATGCTTACAATCCGGATGAAATCGCAAAAGTGAGAGAACAGGTCGACCGAATCGCAGCCAACCCGTGTGATGCGACCGCATCCGCTGAGATGGTCAGTGTGGAGATTCCGGTATGGAGACTGAGAAATGGCCAGAAGGTTGCTGGAACAGCGCATGTGCAGGTGTTAAGTTCCATCGCGAATGATGTAAAGGAGATCTTTACAGAGATCTATAATGGACCGGAGAAGTTCCCGATCGAGAGCGTCGCCGGATACAACTGGAGAAGCAACGGACTTGGAAGCAACCATAGTTCAGGAACTGCCATTGATATCAATCCTGACGCAAACCCGCAGATCGATGTAGACGGTACAACAGTTCTCGTCGGAAATAAATGGGAGCCGGGCGTGAATCCGTATTCCATTGGACGTGACAGTGATGTTGTGAAGGCATTTGGAAAACATGGATGGAACTGGGGAGCCGGATTCAGCAGAGCGGATATGATGCACTTTGATTACTAAGCAAAATAGAGATTTGATGAGAGACTGGGTATTTGAGGGTACCTGGTCTCTTTTTTATGTAACAGGAAATTCCGAGGAATTCCCTGTTACATAAAAAGGCACTA
>OGWR01003092.1_pt1 | contig 11082 bp, 9 predicted proteins | sample 1576061 | NCBI WGS metagenome assembly OGWR01 (sample SAMEA3541511, study PRJEB24748) | human gut metagenome | biome: human gut; feature: human-associated habitat; material: faeces | place: China | collected 2012 | reverse complement strand
GGCGGGGTTCATGCCCTTGACGGTGATGTTGCTGTCGAACAGGCGGCGGTAATCCCAGTAGCTGTCGGTGGCGTAGAACGGGTCGCACGGGACGCTGTAGTCGGCCGGGCGGTGATCCTCGCTGTTGTGGATGTTCGTGTGCACATATTCGGGACAGAACACGCTCACACCCATCATGCTGTAGTCGGGGTCGTTCTCGGCGAGGTCGCGCACGGCCTCAGCGATGCAGACGGCGGCATGCTTGCTCGCAAGGTAGGCCGTATTGTAGCGCAGGCCGGTGATCAGGCCGGCGATGGATGCGGTGAACAGGAAGTGGCAGGGCGTGCCCTGCTGCTTGAAGATGGGCAGCACCTCGTGCACGTAATAGGTCAGGCCGAGCACGTTCGTGTTCATGGCCCAGGCCCAGTCCTGAGGCGGATGGTTGTAGACCCAGCCGGCGGTGGCGATGCCGGCGTTGGCGAACATCAGGTCGAGCTGGCCGTACTCCTGCATGACGCGCAGGATGCTGAAGCGGACCTCTTCATACTTTGTGACGTCGGTCTTGATGGTGACGACCTTCGGCGCGCCGGCCTTCTCGCAGATGGCCTTGGTCTCCTCGAGACCCTCGGTGTTGATGTCGATGAGGGCGAGGCGCATGCCGCGCTTGGCAGCCTCTTCAGCGAAGGCGCGGCCGATGCCGGTGGCGGAGCCGGTGATGGCGGCAACTTTGTTCTTGAATTCTTTCATGTCTTGACTTCCTTTCTGTTGTGATATGGTGTGGGTTGACGGGGCTCAGGCGAGACCCGGGAACAGGACGCACATGAGCGTGACGGCGGCGGTACCGACGGTCGTGGCGATGACGGTCGTCACGAACAGGGCGGGGTAGACCTCCTTGAGCTTCATGTGGCACATGGGCAGCAGCATGAGGATGCTGCCCGAATAGGGCATGGAGTCGAGCGTGGTGGCCGCAAACGCGGACACGCGGTGGATGGTGCTGGCCGTCAGACCGAGCGCCTGCAGCTTCGGCGCGATGATCGGCAGCGCGACGAGCTGGCCGGTGGACGAGCCGCCGGTGAGCATGCACATGAGCGCCACAACGACCCAGCAGATGAGGATCGGCGCGATGCTGATGCTTGTGATGGCGGTGATCATGGACTGGAACGCGTCCGTGTTGGTGATGACGCCGGCGAAGCCGCAGATTGCGGCGACGGTCATCGTCATGGGCACGGAGTCGACGACGCCGCTGTTGAGCATGGCCTTGAGATCCCTGCGGCGCAGCTGCGGCCAGAACAGCACGAGAGACAGCGCGATGGAGCACAACAGGCAGATGTTGATGTTGAGCTTCCAGATGTTGAACAGCAGGAAGAGGACGGCCATCGGAATGAGGGCGACGATCAGCTTCGGCTTGCTGCCTGTGCTGTCATAACGCGGGTCGAGCGGGTGGAGCTCGAAGTGCTCGCCGCGTTTGCGGGCGCGGTTGATGAGCAGGTTCATGATGACGAGGATCGCGGCGATCTCCGCCGCCGCGCCCACGAGACCGGGCACCAGTGCCACATCGGCCGCCGTGCCGAGCACGGTCATGGCGGCTACGTTCGTGACCTGCGGGCTGCCGGGCACGGTCAGCGTGAAGGTGAACGAGCCCGCGCCCAGAATGCCGAGGATGAACTTCTTCGGGATATCGCAGCGCTCGAAAATGACCAGCGCGATCGGGTACATGAGCACGATGACGACGCCGGCGATGATGCCGCCGAGGTTGAGGATGGTGCCGATGACCAGGATCACAGACATGCCGATGAGGTTTTTGCCGGTATTGCTCATGTTCTCCTTGAGCAGGCGGTTCATGACGGTGTCGGCGATGGTGTAGGCGGCGCCGCTCTCCGTGTAGATCTTCGACTGCAGGCAGCCGAAGAGGATCATGAAGAAGAAGCTCTTGACGGCGGTGAACATACCGCTGACATAGTCGCCGACGAGGCTGTCGATAAACGGCAGCGTGTTGCAGGCGATGACGACGCACGCGCCGGCAAATGTGGCCAGATAGACCGACCAGTCTTTATAGCAGAGATAGATAACGATCAGAAAACCAAGGATACAGCCGATGACGCCCAATGTTGACACCTCTTCCGATCGGGATTACACAGATTCGGCCTGCTTCTCGGCCGCATCGAGGGGCTTGCGATCCACCTTCGGGATCAGGTACATGGACACAACGGCGACGCACGAGAGCACGATGCCATAGATGAACGAGGCGGTGTAGCCGCCGGTGGAGGCAACGAGCGCGGCGCTGATGCGCGGCGTGATGAGCGTGCAGAAGATCATGTAGCCGAACAGGGCCACGCCGTAGATGCCGCCGGCGTAGACCGGGCCGTAGGACTTGTTGATCGTGACGGGGTAGACGCTGTTGGTGGCGCCGAAGCCGAGGCCGAGCAGCGCATAGCCGAGGTAGAACATGAACAGCGAGTGCGCGGCGATCAGGCAGATGGCGGACAGGATGCACAGTACGCCGCAGATGCCGTAGACGTGCTTGTAGCTGATCTTGTCGCACAGCGCGCCGAGGAACAGGCGGCTGAGGGTATTGGCGATGAAGTAGATCGACACGCCCAGCGTGGCCGCGCTCAGCGTGAAGCCGGCGTCGGTCATGTACACGGAGAAGCGCGGGAACATGATCATATACATCGTCGGGAAGAAGGCGGTGCACACGATCAGGTGCCAGATGGGACGGGTCTTGAGCGCGCGGCGCACGTTATAGCTCTCGAGCTGGGTCTCCGCACTCGAGGCGGAGCCGGCAAAGCCGGCGGGCGTGTAGCCGACAGGCGCCTGACGGACGCCGAGCGCGCACACGACGCACACGACCAGGGACACGAGGCCGACGATGCGCAGCGTGGAGATGATGCCGGTGGACTGCACGAGCTTCGAGCAGATCGGCGCGAGGAAGGCGGACGAGCCACCGGTGAAGGCCATGCACAGGCCGGAAACGAGGCCGCGCTTGTCCGGATACCAGCCGGTGGAGACATAGGTGGCCACGGTGTAGGCGAGGCCGTTGCCGAGACCCTGCAGGAAGCTGAAGGTCACATACAGCAGCCACGGGGACGACTGCGGCACGAAGCTGCTGGTCAGCGTGCCGAGCGGGAACAGCACGGCGCCGAGCAGCATGGCGTTTCTTGCGCCGATCTTCGACATGAGCGTGCCGCCGATCAGAGCGCCGGGCGTCCAGCACAGCAGCATGGTCGTGCTGACGTTTGCGATGGCGTCTGCGGTCCAGTTAAAGTGTGCTGCCAGCGGGGAAACAAATACGGCTGCAGAGTTGGTCACGCCGGTGATGAGCAAAATCACCAGGCAGCGGATCAGGATTCCAAGGCGGTTGCGATCCATATTCTCGATCGTCTTTTCCATCGAGATTCTCCTTTCTATCATTGACATGGTCCTGCGCTCCGGCAGCCGGGCAGACAGCCGTCCGGAGCGCTCCGCACCGCCGCGACGGACGGCTGCGGAGCTGCGTTCGTGTGTCCCTGCGGGATACACATCGGTTTTGTTCGGTTGTGCCCATTATATTTGCTTGACAGGAAATCGACAATGTTTGCCGTGCACAGTATCCGGTCAAAATTTTGTCATAGAGACCAATCCGCATTTTGCTCCGGAAACCGTTTTTGACGCAAAAAACCGGACCGGCAAGCTTTGCCGGTCCGGTTTTCAGGCTGCGGCCGCCGTCAGAAGGCGACGTTGTTGAGGTAGCCGTCGATCAGAAAAGACAGCTGGAGCGAAAACAGCAGCTCTGTCGTCGAAAGGTCGATCCCGCAGATGGATTCGATCTGTGCGATGCGGTAGTTGACGGTGTTGCGGTGCAGAAAGAGCCGCTCGGAGGTGTGCGCCTTGTTAAAGCCGCATTTGGTGAATACGCGCAGCGTCTGGTAGAGCTCGGCGCTTTTTTCGCGGTCGTAGTGGATGAGCGTGTCGAGCGCGGGATGCCGGATGAAGGACAGCAGGCTTTTGTCCTCGACCTGATCGAGCAGCGCGTAATACACGTAGTCCGAGAAAAAGAAGAGCTTCTGGTCCGAGCGCATCTGCTTGGCCAATTGCAAGGTCTGCAGCAGCATGTTATAGTGGAGTGAAAGCTGGTTGTTGGCCTGAAAACAGTTGCTGATGCCGACGATCAGCCGGTGCCCCTGCGTGTACTGCTCCAGTGCTGCGCGCTGTTCGGGCGTGATGGTGCCGCCGTCCGCCGCTGTCAGCAGCAGCACCAGATCGTTCTTGACCACCGAAAAGGCCGTCTTGCCGAAGATGGCCTGCATATCTGGAATGAGGCGGGATTTGTAGTAGGCCGGCTCCTTATAATAGACCGGCCGGATGATCGCCAGACATTTCTGCTCCGGAAAGCTCAGCTTGGCCAGCTTCATGCGGCGCTCCATGTCCACGTTCTGCGCGCCGGCGAGCATATCGGCAAAGATGTTGTTGAGCTGGGAGGCGCGGTAATCGATCCAGTTGCCGTTGTTGCTTTTGACGATGCGCTCCTTTGCCGAGTTGGACAGCAGCGGGATGATCTGCTGCTCGGCCGCGCTGAACATGCCGGTCTTGCTCACGATGATGACGTAGCCCATCATGAAATTGTCGTAGACGATGCGCGTGCACAGCAGATAGCGCTGCATGTGCTCGCAAAAGAGCGTGAAGGGCTTGTCCGAGAGGGAATACTCGTTTTTGCGCCGCCGGTCCTCGATGTACTCCATTAGAATATCGCTGCAGTATCCCTGCTCGATGCTCCGCATCCACAGCGGGTAGTCCACATAGAAGTTTTTCGTCTTGGCCACGAGCTTTCCCGTGCTGTCGATCACGACGAACAGGTCGCCGGTGACGTCGGTCATTTTGGTCAGCACCCGGTCCAGCTCCGCACCGTTGCAGAGCATATACAGCACCTGTGTATAGAGCTGCTGGTCGGACTGCTGGTAGCTCAGCAGTTCCTTTACGGTCTGAAACAGCACGGCAAATTCACCGCGATCGATCATGGCGCTGTTCGTCAGTCTGTCCGCTAGCTCCGGCGGCAGCGTGCCGTAGTACAGCAGGTTGGTCGGCAGTACGGTGTCCGGTGTCAGCTGCCCCGCGTCGGCAAAATAGAGCGTTCCGGCCTGCACATCGCTCTGACCGGAGGCAAGGATGTTGACGTCCGCCAGTTCGCAGTCGGAACGAATGTCGATGTACATGAGCATATGCGGCTGACTGGCCGAATGCAGCTTTGTGATCAGTTCGGAAAATTTCACGGTCGTGCCTCCTCGGATATACTAAAATTGTTAAAAAAATATTTAACTCAATTATACTACACGGAGGGGTGCGGGCGCAACCGCTGCCGTTGTGCTGTGCGACAAAAAGGCGGCGGGTCGTTGTGCACGGCACACAACGGCGGTCGTTTCCACGTCGGGCAGGATCGTTGTGCACGGCGGCGGGATTGTCTGTCCCGCACAAAATCAAGCTTTTTTTGGTGTTTCGTGCATATGGAAATTCGCAAAACAGATGGTTAAAATATTTGCAAAGGCACGGATGCGGCGGCAGAATCCGCATCCCATGTCGTTCCTGCACAAGCAGACAGCATCGGTTTCGGAATCCTCCAAAGAAAGAGAAGAAACACCTCATGAAGTACGAAAAACTGTTTCAGCCCGGAAAGATCGGCAACCTCGAGCTGCGCAACCGCGTCGTGATGACGGCCATGGGCGCGCTCATGGGCGACTGGAACGGCTGCACCACGCCGGAGCAGATCCGTTTCTATGAGGATCGCGCCAAGGGCGGCTGCGGCCTCATCATTCCGGAATTCACCTCCGTGGACGCCGACAGCGGCCATTGCAACCCCATCCAGCTCGGCATCTATGACAGCCGGCAGATCAAGAGCTTCCAGCTCATCTGCGAGGCGGTGCATCGCCACGGCGCAAAGATCTTCATCCAGCTGCATCACGGCGGCCGCGAGGCGCCCCCGGCCTGCAACGGCGGCCGTCAGGCCATGGCTCCGAGTGTGGAGCTCAACTCCGTCGTCGGCCGCGCGACCATTCTGCCGCGCGAGATGACCATTGAGGACATTGACAACCTGGTCGAGAAGTACGTGCAGGCGGCGGTCAACTCCGAGCTGGCCGGTGCCGACGGTGTCGAGGTCCACGCGGCGCACGGCTATCTCGTGCAGCAGTTTTTGAGCCCTTACACCAACAAGCGCACCGACGAATACGGCGGAAGCATGGAAAACCGCTGCCGCTTCCTCGTGCGTATCCTCACCGGCATCCGCGCCGCCGTCAGCCGTGATTTCGTTGTCGGCGCGCGCATCAACGGCAATGACTTCGTCGAGGGCGGCAACGATCTCGCTGCCTGCACCGAGATCGCCAAATACCTAGAGCCGTATGTGGATTACTTCAATGTGTCCTGCGGCGTGTATGCCAGCGCACCGACCATGATCGAGCCGTGCTACAGCCCCGAGGGTTGGAGAAAGAATCTGGCCAAGACCATCAAGGCTGCCGTGAATGTGCCTGTCATCGCCGTCAACACCATCAAGCACCCCGAGACGGCCGAGCGCTTCCTGCAGGAGGGCGTGAGTGACTTTGTCGGCATGTCCCGCATGCAGCTGGCTGATCCCGACGTGGTCAAAAAGGCCATGGCCGGCCGTGAGGATCTCATCCGCAAGTGCCTTGGCTGCATGAACTGCAACAAGTCCGTCGTCGCGGGCAAGAACCTGCACTGCGCCATCAACCCCGTCACCGGCCGCGCCACGGTCTACGGCGACGAGAACCTGGTCAAGACCGGCGCCGGCCGCACGGTCGCGGTCGTGGGCGGCGGCCCCGGCGGCATGCAGGCTGCGCTCCTGCTGAAAAAGCGCGGTTATTACCCGGTCATTTTCGAGAGCCGTGACCATCTCGGCGGCAGCGCCGTGCTGGCCTCGAAAGCGCCGTGCAAGGGTATGGTGGCCGAGCTCATCGAGACCATGAAGGCCGAGATGAAGGAGTACCACATCGAGGTGCGCCTGAACACACCCGCCACGGTCGAGACGCTGCGCGCGCTCGATCCCTACGGCGTCGTCGTCGCCTGCGGCGGCGATCAGATCGTGCCGAACATTCCCGGTGTGGACCGCAGCAATGTCTACTATATTGAGGACGTGCTCATGGGCCGCGTCTCCTTCGAGGGCAAGAACATTGCCGTCATCGGCGGCGGCCATGTCGGCCTTGAGGTCGCGCACTTCCTGTGCGACAGCAACAAGGTCACGGTCGTCGAGATGCAGAAGGAGGTCGGTGTCACGATCTACCGCACCGCGCGCTACAAGCTGCTGTCCCTGCTCGCCGAGAGCGGCGTGGAGGTCCTGACCGAGCACGCCATTGCCGGCGTGACCGACGGCGCGGTCGAGCTCAAAAAGACCGACACCGGCGAGGTCGTCACCCGCCCGGCCGATATCGTCATCATGGCGCTCGGTAATCGCCCCGACAAGAGCTACGAGCAGCAGCTCAAGGATGCGTTCGACAAGGTCGTCTTTGTCGGCGACGCCAACAAGGGCGGCACGATGGCCGATGCCACGCTCAGCGCCTACGAAAACTGCTGGTTCTTCTAAACCATACTGAATTTTTTATAAAAGGAAGGCTTTATTATGAAAAACAATCTGTTTGATCTTTCCGGCCAGGTCGCGTTCTGCTGCGGCGGTTCCTCCGGTCTCGGCCTTCAGTTCGCCAAGGCAATGGCCAACGCGGGCGCAGACATCGCGCTCGTCGCCCGCCGCACCGATCGTCTGGATGAAAACGCCAGGGAGATCGAGGCGGAATACGGCGTCAAGGTCTATCCGCATTACATGGATCTGCAGGATTCCAAGAGCATCACGGACTGCGTCAGCGACGTCGTCGCGCATTTTGGCAAGATCGACATTCTGGTCAATGCCGCTGGTATTCCGGGCGGCGGCGACCCGGCCACGCTCACGGACGAGTACTGGCTCAACGTCATCAACACCGACCTCAATGGGCAGTTCTTCACCTGCCGCGAGGTCGTGCGCCAGTCCATGAAGCCCAATCAGTACGGCCGCATCATCATGGTCTCGTCCATCCACGGCGTCTGCGGCCGTAAGGGCGTGGACACGGCACCGTATGCGGCGGCCAAGGGCGGCATCGTCAACCTGACGCGCTCGCTCGGCAACTCCTGGGCGCGCGACGGCATCACCGTCAACTGCATCTGCCCGGGCTACTTCCCGACGGAAATGACCGCGGCCTACATCGACGCGCCCTTCTTCCATCAGGCGCACCTCGAGTGCTGCCCCATGGAGCGCCACGGCGAGACCGGCGAAATGGACGGCCTGTGCACCTACTTTGCCTCCCCGGCCTGCAGCTACACCACCGGCCAGATCGTGTGCGTGGACGGCGGCTGGAGCGCCATCTGATCTCTGCCTGATCCGGCTTTCGCCGCGGCGCATAGCGGCGAAGCCGTTCCTCTCCGCGTCGGGCGGCTGTGTATGCCCGGCTGCCCGACGCGTCATGTTTCCCGTATCACCATGCGCATTTCTTCCTTTCATTTTCCCCCCCACTCCATGGCATACGTCCCTTCTTTTCCTTTGCGCGGCAGCAGGTTTTGCTGCCGCGCAAGGCGTTTTGGGGCATTGCGTGCGCGCTTGCGCTGCGCGGCGATTTGTGCTATCCTGCGCGTGAGGTGATACGATGAAAATTCTCATGATCAACGGCAGCCCGCACCCGCGTGGCTGCACTTATATGGCGCTGCATGAGATGGAGCAGGTGCTTCAGGTGGCAGGCGCTGAAACGCAGATCCTGACCGTTGGCGCCGAGCAGGTGGGCGGCTGCACCGCCTGTGGTGGATGCAATGCGACCGGCCGCTGCGTGCGCGGCGGGCTGGTGAACGATGCCATCGACGCGATGGAGACGGCGGACGCGCTCGTGCTCGCTTCCCCGGTACACTATGCCGGGATTTCCGGCGCGATGTCTGCTTTTTGTGACCGGCTGTTCTATGCCGGCGGCAGTTGGGCGAATAAGCCGTGCGCCTGTGTCGTCTCGGCGCGCCGCGCGGGCACGACGGCCGCGCTCGATCAGCTGGTCAAATACCCGATGATCTCGAATATGCCGGTCGTGTCCTCTCAGTACTGGCCGATGGTGCACGGCGCGCGCCCGGAGGACGTCGCGCAGGACGAGGAGGGCCTGCAGACCATGCGCCAGCTTGCGCGCAATTTGCTCTGGCTGCTGCAGTGCATTGCAGCCGGCGATGCCGCCGGTGTCCCGCGCCCGGAGACGGAAGCGCGCAAGTTCACCAATTTCATCCGCTGATCTGCAGCAGGATCACAAAAACAGCCCCCGCAGGCACTGCCAGCGGGGGCTCTTTTGCTCGTTATGTGCGGTGCATTCAGCCGTGCTTTTTCGCGCGGCGCTTGCCGGTCATGTGCTCGACAGTCAGGCACAGGACGGTCGTCGCGGGAATGACGGCCTTCGAATACGGAAAGTCCGGCGCACGATACTGCGCCATGAGCACGCGCAGCGCGCGCTCCTTGTCCGCGTCCGGCACGACCGAGATGCGGCCCTGACCGATGACGCTCTCGTACGTCATGGTGCAGTTGCCGTGCTCATCGTCGAGGATGAGCGCGTGCCCGCGGTCCATCTCGAACGCGACATTCGGATTTTTGGCAATGAGGTCGTACTTCGTGCCCGTGTTTGCGCCGTGGAAGTACAGGCGGACAGTCTCGCCGTCTACCTCCAGGCCGAAGTTCAGCGGCAGGATGTAGGGATACGGCTCGTCGTGCAGGGCGAGGCGGCAGACGTCACACCCGCGCATGACGGTGATGAGCTCCTGAAAATCGGTGATCTCTCGATCGGATCTGCGCATGGGAATGCTCCTTTCTGATTAGCCGACCGGCGGGCCGAGGCGCGCCAGCACGTCCTGAAAATAGTCCGGCAGGGGGCAGGTGAACGTCACGAGTTCACCGGTGCGCGGGTGGAGAAAGCGCAGCGCCCGCGCGTGCAGGCACTGGCCGCTCAGGCCCTTTTCCGGCCGCTTGTGGCCGTAGACCAGGTCGCCGAGCAGAGGGTGACCGATGTGCGCCATGTGCACGCGGATCTGGTGCGTGCGGCCGGTCTCAAGCTCGCAGCGGATGTGCGTGTAGCCGTTGTAGCGTGCGATGACCGACCAGTGCGTGACGGCGCGGCGGGCGTTTTTTTGCGTCACGGCCATGCGCTTGCGATCCGTCGGGTGGCGGCCGATGGGCGCATCGACCGTGCCGGCGTCCTCGCGCAGATTGCCGCAGACGACGGCCTCATACGTGCGGGCCATGGTGTGGTCGGCCAGCTGTGCCGAGAGGGCGAGGTGCGCAAAGTCGTTTTTCGCCGCGACGAGCAGACCGGACGTGTCCTTGTCGATGCGGTGCACGATGCCGGGCCGCCGCTCTCCGCCGACGCCGGAGAGACTGTCGCCGCAGTGGGCGAGCAGGGCGTTGACGAGCGTGCCGTCCTCGTGGCCGGGCGCGGGGTGCACGACCATGCCGCGCGGCTTGTTGACGACGATGAGGTCGTCGTCCTCATACACCACGTCCAGCGGCAGGTCCTGCGCTACCAGCTCCGAGGGAGCGGCGTCCGGCAGCGTGACGACAAACGTGTCGCCTGGCGCGGTCTTATAGTTTTTCTTCACGGGTGCGCCGTCTTTCGTCACCGCGCCCTGCGCGAGCAGCCGCTGGGCGGCGCTGCGCGTGAGCTCGGGCAGAGAGCGCGCAAGGAGAGCGTCGATCCGCTCGGCGCTCTCCTGTGTTTGAATCGTTCGTTGTTCCATTAGAAATCCGAAAACTCCGCTAAAATGTCGTCGAGCGAATAGTGCTCGCCGTCCGCCGGGGCGGTGTCTTTTTCCTTGTCGCTGTCCGCGACTTCCGGTTCGGCCGGCGCGGCGGGCGTGCTGTTGAGATAGGCGAGCAGGGGGTCGTCCGGGGCTGTGTCCGCCGGTTTGACGGCGGGGGCAGCCGCCTTGGGCGTTTCCTGCACCGGTTTGGGGGCGGCAGGCGCTGCCGGGGCCTTTTTCGGCGCGGACGGCGCTGCCGGTGTCACCGGCTGCGCCTGCACGGGCGCGCGCTGGCAACCAGCACTTCCGTACCATAATTATCTTCTTCCCTAACAGAAAAATCAA
>OGWR01003083.1_pt1 | contig 11110 bp, 8 predicted proteins | sample 1576061 | NCBI WGS metagenome assembly OGWR01 (sample SAMEA3541511, study PRJEB24748) | human gut metagenome | biome: human gut; feature: human-associated habitat; material: faeces | place: China | collected 2012 | reverse complement strand
ACTACAGACCGGAGAATGCATTTGAAAAATCAGTCTTGACAAGACTCGAAAAAATCCCTACGGACATCTACGAATCCGTAGAAGAAGGTGCTAACTATATTGCGCGCGAAATAGCACAAACCATCCGCGAGAAACAAAAGGCAGGACGTTTCTGTGTATTGGCTCTTCCTGGAGGAGATTCACCCAGCCACGTATATACCGAGCTTATCCGTATGCATAAGGAAGAGGGACTTAGCTTCCGCAATGTGATCGTATTTAATATGTATGAGTATTATCCGTTGTCTCCCGATGCAATCAACAGTAACTTCAATGCTTTGAAGAGTATGCTGCTGGATCACATCGACATTGACAAGCAGAATATATTCACTCCCGATGGAAGCATTGCCAAAGATACCATCTTCGAATATTGCCGTCTGTATGAACAACGCATTGAAAGCTTCGGAGGTATTGATATTGCTTTGTTAGGGATTGGTCGTGTAGGTAACATTGCGTTCAACGAACCGGGTTCCCGACTGAATTCTACCACTCGTCTGATTTTGTTAGATAATGCATCACGAAACGAGGCATCCAAGATTTTCGGAACGCTGGATAATACGCCGATCAGCTCCATTACAATGGGAGTAGCTACTATTCTTGGCGCAAAGAAAGTTTATCTGCTTGCATGGGGTGAAAACAAAGCAGCTATGATTAAAGAGTGTGTGGAAGGTCCGATCACTGACACAATTCCTGCTTCTTATCTGCAAACTCACAATAATGCACATGTAGCTCTTGATCTTTCAGCCGCTATGAACCTGACACGTATCCAACGTCCATGGTTAGTCACTTCTTGCGAATGGAATGATAAATTAATCCGCAGTGCAATCGTTTGGTTGTGTCAGTTGACCGGCAAACCGATTTTGAAGTTGACAAATAAAGACTATAACGAAAACGGTTTGAGTGAACTTCTGGCACTTTACGGTTCTGCGTACAATGTAAATATCAAAATCTTCAATGATTTGCAGCACACCATTACCGGATGGCCGGGCGGTAAGCCTAATGCTGATGATACCTATCGTCCGGAACGCGCAAAACCGTATCCGAAACGTGTGGTCATCTTCTCTCCGCATCCGGATGATGATGTTATTTCAATGGGTGGTACGCTTCGCCGTTTGGTAGAACAAAAGCACGAAGTACACGTAGCTTACGAAACTTCCGGTAATATCGCCGTAGGTGACGAAGAAGTAGTTCGTTTCATGCATTTTATCAATGGATTCAATCAGCTCTTCAATAATAGCGAAGATTTGGTTATCAATGAAAAATATATAGAAATACGCAATTTCCTGAAGGAGAAGAAAGACGGTGATATGGACAGTCGTGATATTCTGACTATCAAAGGTCTGATTCGTCGTGGTGAAGCCCGTACAGCTTGTACTTATAATAATATACCGCTGGAACGTTGCCACTTCCTCGATCTGCCATTCTATGAAACAGGTAAGATTCAGAAAAACCCAATCAGTGAAGCAGACGTAGAAATTGTACGCAACTTGCTCCGTGAAATAAAACCTCACCAGATTTTTGTTGCTGGTGACTTAGCCGACCCACATGGAACTCACCGTGTATGTACAGACGCTGTATTTGCTGCTGTCGATCTTGAAAAAGAAGAAGGTGCCAAATGGCTAAAAGACTGTCGTATCTGGATGTACCGTGGTGCGTGGGCTGAATGGGAAATCGAGAATATTGAAATGGCAGTGCCTATCAGTCCGGAAGAACTTCGTGCAAAACGTAACTCTATCCTGAAACATCAGTCGCAAATGGAAAGTGCTCCGTTCCTGGGTAACGACGAACGTTTGTTCTGGCAACGTAGCGAGGATCGTAACCGTGGTACAGCTACTTTGTACGATCAATTGGGATTGGCTTCTTACGAAGCAATGGAAGCATTTGTAGAATATGTTCCATTATAAGAGTAATCATTCTTAATTAAGAGAATATAAAACAATGAAAGAAGAGTGGGAAGTTTCGATACTTCTCGCTCTTTTTTGTTTATTTTTGCGGGGAGAATTAAACGCGGATTAACGCAGATTTTCGCAAAGAAAAATAGAATAAAACAATCTGCGATAATCCGTGATAATCTGCGTTTAGCAAAAAAGCAACAAGTATGAAGAAAATAATAGTATTTTTTCTAGGCCTTACATTCTGTGCAACTTTTCTTTTTGCGCAGGATATTGAAAGAAATGTAAAAGAGCGGCTGACGGATTACTTCAACCAATATACCGCAACAGCCAAAATCAGCACTCCTAAACTGAATAGCTTCGATATTAATTACGACCGTAAGACGATTGCAATCTATGCATCGGAGAGTTTCGCCTACCAGCCTTTCCGTCCGGAAACTGTAGAATACATTTATAATCAAGTTAAAGAATTGCTTCCGGGTCCCGTTCATTATTACCAACTCACCATTTATGCGGATGGGAAACCCATTGAAGATTTGGTACCTAATTTCTACCGGAATAAGAAAAAGGATAAGGAGCGGTTATCCTTAAATGTAGATTATAAAGGAGCTCCCTGGGTGAAAAACACTTCACGTCCTAATGAAATCTCACGCGGACTACAAGACCGCCACATTGCAATCTGGCAAAGCCACGGCAACTATTTCAAAAATGATAAAAACGAATGGGGATGGCAACGTCCCCGATTATTCTGCACCACAGAAGACATGTTCACTCAATCTTTTGTCCTTCCTTATGTAATTCCAATGCTGGAAAATGCAGGAGCGATTGTCTATACTCCCCGCGAACGGGATACACAAAAGAATGAAATCATCGTAGATAATGATACTCCCAACGCTTCTCTTTATTTGGAAGTGGGTGGTAAAAAGACTAATTGGACAAATGCTCCGGTAAGAGGGTTTGCTCAAAAGAAAACAATCTATAAAGATGGAGAAAATCCTTTCACTGACGGGACCTGTCGTTTTATTCCAACAGAGAGAAAGAAAAAGAAGAATAAAGACCAGGTATTTGCCGAATGGGTGCCTACTCTACCGGCAACAGGCAAGTATGCCGTTTATGTTTCTTATCAGACACTCCCAAATAGTGTAAGCGACGCCAAATATCTGGTATTCCATAACGGAGGAGTAACCGAATTTAAAGTTAATCAGAAAATAGGTGGAGGCACATGGGTTTACCTCGGAACGTTTGAATTTGATAAAGGGAACAACGACTACGGCATGGTGGTACTTAGCAACGAGAGCAGCGAACATGGAGTTGTATGCGCCGATGCAGTACGTTTTGGAGGTGGAATGGGAAACATTGCCCGTGGAGGAAGAACCAGCGGGCTACCCCGTTATTTGGAAGGAGCACGCTACTCTGCGCAATGGGCGGGAATGCCATACGAAGTATATGCCGGACGAAAAGGTGAAAACGACTATACAGACGATATCAACACACGCTCTAACGTTATCAATTATTTATCGGGTAGTTCCGTCTATAACCCACAACAGTCGGGTCTGGGCGTACCTTTGGAAATGACGATGGCATTGCACAGTGACGCCGGATGTAGCAAAACAGACGAACTGATTGGATCACTCGGCATTTACACCACAGATTTCAATAATGGCAAACTGAATGCAGGAACAGACCGGTATGCCTCACGTGATCTGGCAGACATTCTGCTGACACAAATTCAGAAAGATATTTATTCAAGCTACAGCTTGCCTTGGATACGCCGCAGCATGTGGAACCGGAATTATAGTGAAACACGTCTTCCGGCTACGCCTTCTACGATTATTGAATTACTCTCTCACCAGAACTTCGCAGATATGCAGTTAGGACATGATCCGAACTTTAAATTTACAGTGGGACGTGCCATTTACAAAGGTATTTTGCAGTTCATAACCAGCCAGCATGATAAAGAATACATAGTTCAGCCTCTACCTGTGAGCAATTTCGCCATTCAATTCGGAAAGAAAAAGAATACATTAGAACTTTCATGGAAAGGCGAAGACGATCCGCAAGAACCGACTGCACGACCACGGGAATACATTATATATACGCGCATCGGTTATGGAGGCTTTGACAATGGAACCTTAGTCAGCAAAACGTCCCACACCGTTAAGATAGAACCGGGGCTCGTTTATTCATTCAAAGTGACTGCCGTAAACCGCGGCGGGGAAAGCTTTCCCTCCGAAATCCTTTCCGCTTATAAAGCCAAACGCGAACAGGAAAAGGTAATTATCATCAATGGCTTTGATAGAATCAGCGGTCCGGCGGTCGTTAATACTTCTGATAGAGCAGGATTCGATTTATCACAAGATCCCGGAGTCCCGTATATATCAAACATTTCGTTTTGCGGAGCACAAACAGGCTTCGACCGTACACAAGCCGGAAAAGAAGGAAAAGGCAGTCTGGGACATAGCGGAAACGAATTAGAAGGAATGAAAATTGCAGGAAACACGTTCGACTATCCTTTTATTCACGGAAAAGCAATTCAGGCAGCCGGAAAATATAGTTTCGTATCATGCAGCGACGAAGCAGTAGAGAACGGATTGGTTACATTAGAAGATTATCCGGTGGTAGATTATATTTTGGGACTGGAAAAAGAAGATCCTGCAAGTAAAGCATATTACAAGACATTCTCTTCGGCTATGCAACGGATTATGACCAGTTATTGCCAAGCGGGAGGTAACCTGTTTGTCAGTGGTGCTTATGTAGGAAGTGATATGAGTGGAACACAAGGAAACCGGGAGTTTACGGAGAAAATACTGAAATATGGTTATCAAGGTAGCCTGACGGATAAGAGTTCGAATCAGATTAAAGGATTGGGCCGTACTATTACAATCCCACGTCTGCCTAATGAAAGCAGTTATGCTGTACCTGCTGCCGATTGTATTGTTCCCGTAGATACTGCTTTCCCCGTATTTACGTATGCACCCGGCAATCAGAGTGCAGGTATTGCCTACAAAGGAAACTACCGTACTTTTGTATTGGGCTTTCCTTTTGAAAGTATCCAGTCCGAAGCAGACCGGGCAACCATTATGGCAGGCATTCTGGGATTCTTTACTCAAAAATAAAAAATATCCTTTTTTTTAATCCGTTTCTCATTTTAAATTCTATCTTTGCTACTATAATAACCTTTAAAACTAAAAAACAATGTATACTATACAAGCAAATCCCAGCGGTACACGCAGCATAGAAGTATCTAATGAAAACTTGAGAACGATTGAGAAATATGCTCTGTTTCGTCATCTTATCGACAGTACCGGTATTGTAGATGAAGCAGTTCTGGATAAGTTGAAACTAAATATCCGCTCCCTTATCGCCAGTCAGGAGGAAGACAGTAAAGACTTGCTGGACCTTTGTATTGACGTGATTTATCACAATAATATGAAGGCATTCGGCTTGCAACAGCTCATCAAGCTTTATCTTACCTGGCTCTCCAGTCCGGAAGCGGAAGAAGAGGAGGAATAATGATTACGGTAGATACCTGCGGAATAACAGCATACAGTCCGCTGATTCCTGCAATAAGAGCAATGTGCACTGCCTCTCCGGGAGAAACGATAGAGATTATCATGAACCATGCCGACGCGTTTCAGGATCTAAAGGAATATCTGTCCGAGCAAGGTATCGGTTTTCGTGAAATCTATGATGGAGAACAAATGACATTACAGTTCACAATCAATGGGAAGTTTTAAAAAAACACCTCAATGATTGAAGCAAAACATCCCGATAATCGAAGTTAAACATCTCAATGAATAAAAAAATCATTGGGATGTTTTTTATTATCCGTATCTTTGCAGCATGAAAGAATATCGATTGACCGACTGGTTACCTACTACCAAGAAAGAAGTAGAACTTCGCGGATGGAATGAATTGGATGTCATTCTATTCAGTGCTGATGCATACGTGGATCACCCTTCTTTTGGTGCTGCCGTTATTGGACGGATTCTTGAAGCGGAAGGTTTGAAAATAGCCATTGTGCCCCAGCCCAACTGGCGTGACGACCTGCGTGACTTCAAGAAGTTGCCGCTGAGTTTGCCAGTTAACGAATTTCCACATAGATTTGAAAGTTAACGCATACACTGTCACAAGGAAAGGCAGGTGCGGAGTATGAGTAAAATCGAACTGATCAGGCAAAATTTACATAGGAGCCGGTATAAGAGCCAGGCGTCCACGCAGATCACGCTGGACGATGATTTTATTGTTCCAGATGCCATGGATGATATGGAGAAGATCATCGTAAATTCCGGGGATGTGATCTTGGATTCCGTAAGGAATCAGACGGAACGGGTGATGATCCGTGGAAAACTGGCATTTCAGGTGCTTTACCGAAACCCGGAAGGCGGTTTACAGACATTGGCAGGAAGCATTGCGATCGAGGAGCCGATGAACGTGCCGGGACTGGAGGAAAAGGACGAGACCGGAGTCAGCTGGGAGCTGGAAGATCTAAGTACTGAGATGATCAATTCCAGAAAATTAAGTGTGAAAGCAATCCTCACATTCCGGGTCCGCTCCGAAGCACTGATGGATGGCGAAGCAGTGGTGGAGGCCAGGGAAACAGGGTCAGGGAACATGGAAGCCCTGGAAGACTCCCCGCTTCAGGTACGCAGACAGACGATGGAAACAGCAGCCCTGAAGGTCAGAAGAAAGGATACGGTGCGGGTACGGGAGAGCATCACACTTCCAGGCAATAAACCTGCCATGGAGCAGATCCTGTGGAAGCAGGTGTCTCTGCTGGCAACGTCAGCCAAATCGCAGGACGGCTCGCTTCTGGCAGAGGGACAGATCCAGATATTCTGCCTTTACGGGGGAGAGGGGGAAGAACTGCCGGTTCAATGGTTTGAGGAAACGATCCCATTTTCCGGAACCATCGAACTGGACCAGGCATCAGAAGGCATGCCATCCTTTACCCGGATGCGGCTGGTGCATAAGGAACTGGAGGCGAAGCCGGACGCAGATGGAGAACTGCGGGAGCTGGATCTGGATGCGGTGGTGGAACTGGATATAAAAATTTACGAAGAAGAACCACTGGAACTGGTGGAAGATCTCTACGCCACAGACCGGGAAATCGATGTGGTCAGAGAAGAAAATCAGTTTGATAAAATTCTAACGAACACAACAGGAAAATGCAAAATAACCGACCGGATGAAATACGATCCCACCGACCGGATCCTGCAGATCTGCCATCATGACGGACAGATCAAGATCGATCAGATGGAAGTGAAGGGGGATGGATTGGAGATCAGCGGCGTGCTGGAAGTGATATTTTTATATATGACTTCGGATGATAAGGAACCGCTCCGCTCCGGCTCAGATGTGATCCCCTTCCAGTATTTCATTGAGGTCCCTGAAATAGACCAGGAAAGCATATGGCAGCTGGCATCGGAAGTGGATCAGCTTTCGTCAGTCATGATGGGAAATGATACGATCGAGGTACGGGCAGCGCTGAATCTTGAACTGCTGGTTTTGCAGCCGGTACGCTGTCCGGTCATTACGGGGATACAGGAAAAGCCCCTGGATCTGGAAGCGCTGAAAGCCCTTCCGGGAATTACCGGATATATTATGAAGAAAGGCGATCGGTTATGGGATGTGGCAAAACGATTCCACACTACGGTAGACCATGTCATGGAGATGAATGAACTGGATCAGGAGGAGGTCAAAGAGGGACAGAGATTACTGCTGGTGAAAGAGCTGCACTGAAAAATGATGCAAAAGAACCTGTTTGTGCCGGTTGACATGCACAAAATCCGGATTTCAGGATATCCTATATTATAAGTTTAACAAACCTGATGCCGGTTCTGGCATCCAGCTGGTGCTTTCAGATAGATTCAGGGCAACCTGGGCGGCTGGCGGTGGATTGCAAACACCGGGAGCCGTCTACATAGACCAGGTTCGCGCAGCAAGCGCAGACCGGCTGAACCGTGATAACCAGCTTACAGCAGGAGAAACGAACATGAATTACACCTATTTGCTGCAGTGTGCCGATGGCACACTGTATTGCGGATGGACAAACCATCTGGAAAAACGGGTGGAAGCCCATAATGCCGGAAAAGGCGCCAAATACACAAAAAGCCGCAGGCCCGTGATATTAGTCTACTACGAGGAGTATGAGACCAAATCCGAGGCCCTGCGGCGTGAGGCGGCCATCAAAAAGTTAAGCCGCCAGGAGAAGTTAAGAATGATTCAGTACTTTCATAGTTGCTTTTATGCTTCAAATTGATCCTCCCCCTGGGGATTCAGCAGGACTGACACATAAAACATTCCATTTTTCCATTCAAACCTTGCATCGCCGTGATATCTTGCGGCGATGTTTTTGACTGATCTGGTCCCGATGCCGGTTCCGTTATGCTTGGAAGAGTGAAGGCTGTTATTCTGCCATTTTGGTGGCTCCGGACAGGTGTTATCAACGGTCAGGGACAGGAGTGATGGACATGTCTGCAATAGACGGACATGAATCTGATTAGAACCGGCCTGCTTCTGACAGGCTTCTACGGCATTCTCTAAAAGATTGCTCAGAAGAACGCAGAATTCCGGTTCAGGAATGATCAGCGGTTCCTGCAGTTTTGCAGAAATATCTATGGAAATCCCGCTGTCTTTGGCAAGTCTGGAAAAATATCCCAACACGTTATTGACGGCGGGATTTTTGCAGTAGGAACAGACTGCCTCCGGAAGCAGGGAGGTCTGCCAGGAAGATAAGTATTCCCGGATGGCTTCCATATCGTTGTTGGACGCATATCCGGACAGTACCGTAAAATGGTGACGCAGATCATGCCGCGCCATGCGGGTTTCATCAATGGTACGCTGCAGGGTCCGGTACTGGGCAGACTGAAGCTGGAGAAATTCATTTTCCTGCATGAGCCTCATGTTTTTAGTAAGTCCTCTTGCCATCAGATAAAACATCAGATAGAAACAAAGAAGAATCCCTAAAAGCAGCAGATTGAGTATAGGGTAAAACTGCATCACACGGTTTGTATACAAAGTGCTGTAATAACGTGGACGGATCAGATGGTTGGTGATCCAGAAGGCGGTAGGGAAGACCCAGAACACATACCAGGTATGGGGTGTTTCCAGATCATCCAGAAGCCAACGGGCCGCATGTGTGGCCGGATACCAGACCGCTAGTGTGATCCCCCAGGTCATGACATGGAAGATCAGGCATCCGGGAATCGTCAGAAGGGACGGTGATCCGTCTGGAGCGATCAGGGCATCAGCTGCCACTGCCAGATTGCCGATGGTGGAGAATACAGCGCCAACGGCCAGGAAAATACTGCTGCTTTTCCAGATGGAAAGATCAGTACTAAAGTAAAATGCAAGAGCGAAAAGTGGAAGCGTGGGAGCAAGCCATTGATAAAATTCCACATGGAACCGGGTGCCTAAGCTTCCACCGATGGCGGCCCAGAAAAAAAACAGAGGAATCCCGCCCAGGATCAGCAGTGTTTTCCGTACACGGACATGGTGGATGACCGGAAGATAACACAGGATCGCGGCAGGAAGCAGGGCCAGGTATGATAAAAAATAGCGCATTTAAAGACCTCCTCTTGTACGGCTGTAGAAAAAAGAAAGAAAAGCTTCTCGCACTTTTTCGTATTTTAAACGGCTGATGGGAATGGATGTGCCGTCCTTCAGGAGGAAGCGGTCCCGCATCAGACTGTCAACAGCTTCAAAATTCACGACAATGCCGCGGATGCAGTCGCAAAAATAAGGGTAAGCCAGAAGGAGAGGTGCAAAATCTCCGTGGCGGATGGCATATTTCTGGCAGCTGCCGTCCAGATAATGGATCAGAATGTAGCGCCCCTGCTGCTCCGCATAGCTGATCTGGTGGAGATAGATCCGGTTCTGCAGAGTTTCTCCTGGAATAAGGATCGACTGCTGCTGTTCAAGTGCCTCTGTCTCGCAGTGGCTCATGGCCTTAGCGAAGGTCTCATAAGAGAATGGTTTTACCAGATACCATGATGCGTTCACATCATAGCTTTCTACAGCAAATTCCGTAGACGAGGTAGTGAAAATAATCTTGCAGTCCGGGTCCATTTCCCGGATACGTCTGGCAGTTTCCATGCCATTTAAATCCTTCAGATAGATATCGAGAAACAAAAGATCGTAGCTTCCGCCGCTGAAGGTGGTTAAAAACTCCTCTCCAGATGAAAAACATTCCGGCTGTGGTGCCAGAGGAATCTGCTGTTTCTCAGACCATTGTGCCAGAAAATGCAGAAGGATGGCTGCATCATCTGATTGATCTTCTATGATCGCAATGCGCATCGTTACGAAATCCTCCATGAAAATAGACATCAAGTGTCCGTGTAAGTCTATTATAAGGAAATAGAAGTGCAAAATCAATTTGTCAGATGCAGCAAAACCTTACATCTCATGACATATTTTGACATCTCGTGTCATCTGTGTTGTTCTCTGGATCAAAAATCGTTATCGTTATAAGAGAAGGAAAAATCAGGGAGGTATAGGCGATGCGAAAAGAATGGAGAAGATGGGGTGCACGTCTTATGGCAGGGATCATGATCGCGACCTCAGTTTGGATGCCGGTCCATGCGGATGTAGCGGTGGTAATACCCGCAGAGGGGAAATATACGACAGGGATCACGGAATATAAGAAACTGTCTGTGGCGACAGATACAGAAGCGGACAGAAACGATGAGATGATAGATGACGAGATCCCAGACGATGAGACCCCGCTGCCAACAGCAACACCGACAGAGACGATTCCAGACGACGAGATTCCAGACGACGAGATTCCAGACGACGAGATTCCAGGCGACGAGATCCCAGACGACGAGATTCCAGACGACGAGATCCCAGACGACGAGACCCCGCTGCCGACAGCGACACCGACAGAGGCGATTCCAGTGGAGACAGTTCTTCCGGTGGCAACACCGACGACGCTGATGATGGCTCCGATGATGCTGGCGTCTTCCCAGGTGATCAATCTGAGTGAGGCGACGACCGTGTTTACCATTGAGCAGGATGGGGAATATACATTTACCGGAAAGTGGCCTGATACGGGCGATCTTTATCGGGATACCAATGGCCAGGTCATTACCGTGAAAGCGGGAGTGACAGCAACGCTTAACTTTAAGGATGCGACGATCAAGAATGGAAATTCTAATGGAAGGTATAATGTACTGAATCTG
>OGWR01003066.1_pt1 | contig 11163 bp, 8 predicted proteins | sample 1576061 | NCBI WGS metagenome assembly OGWR01 (sample SAMEA3541511, study PRJEB24748) | human gut metagenome | biome: human gut; feature: human-associated habitat; material: faeces | place: China | collected 2012 | reverse complement strand
AGCCGGGCGCATATCGCTGGGCGCGAGCCCGGTCAGGTCGCGGTGGCGCACGGCGATGTGGCGGTGACGTGGGGCGATGTGGCCAAGACGCTGGATTGCCTTGAGGCCCTGCTGCCCCGTCTCGACGCCGAACCCGGCCTGCTGGCGGAGCGGTTCCGCTGGGTGAAGCTCAAGGATGGCGCTGCCTTTTCGGGATACTATGAGCCCGTCGTCAAGGCAAGCCGTACCCGCAAGCCCGGCTACACGGCCCCGTTGTACCGTGTGCCGCCGGATCTGCGCGAGCTGAATCTGGGGAGCTTCAAGAGCGAGCTCATCGGCCAGCGCGTCGTGTACCGCATGGAAAAGGGGAAGCCCGTTCCTTATTATACGAGGGCCGAAATCGACGGGCTGGACGGCAGGCCCGGCGTCCTGCGCGGCAAGGGGCTGGAACTGGCATGGCTGTCCGACCCCGTGGACGCTTTTTTCCTGCAGGTGCAGGGTTCGGGGCGGCTGCGCTTCGAGGACGGCAAGGAGATGCCCGTGCGCTTTGCCGGGTCCAACGGCAAGCCGTACCTGAGCATAGGGCGGTATCTCGCCGATCAGGGGGAAATCCCCACCGGGCAGGTGAGTATGCAGTCCATCCGGCAGTGGCTGCGCGAGCACCCGGAATTGCGCGACGATCTGCTCCGGCGCAATCAGCGCTACATCTTTTTCCGCAAAGGGCCGGAAACCTCTTCCGGCAGCATCACGTCCGGCCCCGTGGGCAGCATGGGGTCGCCGCTCAGTTCGATGGTCTCGCTGGCCGTGGACCGCACGACTTTCCCGCTCGGTTCGGTGCTTGCCTTCGATGTGAATATTCCTGATCCTTCCTCCCCCGTGGAGGAAGGCCCCGTCTCGACCACGCCGCTTTTCGGCATCGGGTTGGCGCAGGATACGGGAGAGGCCATCAAGGGACGCCGCGTCGACCTGTTCTGCGGCAAGGGCGCGAGGGCGGCCTATATCGCGGGGCACCTCAACGGCCCCGGTGAAATCTGGATGCTGCTGGCGAAGTAACACTTGTTTCTGAAGAGATTGGCCCCGTTCCATGAGCGGGGCTTTTTCTTTTGGATGGATAAGGAATGAGAGGAACGCCCCGTTGTTATGGCTCTGTACGGTTCGGGGCGGAGGCCGCCGAGGTGGGTTGGCCTCTGGACAAAAAATAAAAATAGGAATAGTATTTTTTATCGTTAATTCATTACTACGTCCCCGTGGGGACAATATGCGCAGCCTCGCTGCAAAGGAGCTTCTCCCATGACCTACCGTTATCAGCTTTATAAATGCCCCATTTGCGGAACCGTGACCGAAATCGTACATGACGGCGTCAGCGCCATGATCTGTTGCGGCAAAACGATGGAAGTTCTTGACGACCGCGAACCCGTTGGGACTAAGGAATCGCACATGCCCGTCGTGGAAGCCACGGAAAAGGGCTGCAAAGTGAGCGTGGGCTCCAAGCTGCACGGTATGGACGCCGATCACCTGATCGAATGGGCTGAAATCCGCACCTCCGACGACACCGTGCTGCGCAAGTACTTCAAGGCCGGGGAGACTCCGGTCGTTGAATTCCCCATTCCCTTTGATCAGGTCGTGTTCGCCCGCGCCTACTGTAACAAGCACGGCGCTTGGCGTGCGAAATAGTCCTGCTGTACTGTGATCTGTTGAGCCCCTCATTCCACGGAATGGGGGGCTTTTCCATTTCAGCGGACGGCGTCAGCGCAGATGGCCGCTGGATTGGGCAAGGATGAGGAAAAAGCAGCCCTTCGTGATGGCTTCGCAGGGGAGCCTCCTCCATGCGCCTATGGCTGTGGGATACGCCCGCATGGGAGGGTAAGGCTGGGGGAACTCTTTTGAGGCAAGGCGTCGCGCCTTCTCGAGAGGGAGCTTGTCAACATTGTAAAATCGCCCTCCTCTGCCGGGCTATTCCTTTTTTTCATGGAATATGGAGAATAGTCATGTAAAAAGAGCAGGTTTATTGCAGCGCCCTTCTTCTTGTGAAGAAGGGTACCATTCGCCACGGGCATTTGCGGCAAAGAAAATACTGGACAAAAAGATAAGTAAAAACCCAGTGTTATATAAAACAGTAATAAGAATTATTTCCGCATTATTCTCTAGTTGTTATGAATAACAAAAGTTCTTTCTAGGTCAAGTGGCTATATTGTTCGAGTGCACAAATAACACTCGGTTGACAGAAAAAGGAAAGTATCCTTTAAACCAAGAAGGAATGCCATTATACTTCAATAAGAAGTAAAGAGTGTTGATGCTTGCGGCGTCAGCTTTTGGCGGAATTGATAAAGGAGTTGGGAATAAGGAGAGGCGGAAGGATTTATAAGGTCTTTTTCATTCTTTGAGGAGGGAATCTAAAGATGGCTCAGGCGAACATCACTTCACATGTCAGATTGCGCAATCATATTTCAGGATACACCGATGTCATCCAGATGTTGACCGGTGTCCTTCTCTGCTGTTTTGTGCTGATGCATATGGTACTTGTTTCGAGTGTCATCTTGAGTCCGAAGATAATGGACTCGTTGGCCGTATTCCTTGAAACGTCTTATCTGGCGCAGATTGGCGGGCCGATCATTTTGCTTGTCATGATCCTGCACTTTATTCTCGCCGCACGGAAAATGCCGTTCAGCCCGCTGGAACTGCGGGAGTTCTGGCGTCAGGCCAAGATGATGCACCATATGGACACATGGCTGTGGCTGGTGCAGGTCGCCACCGCGATCGTCATCCTTGTCATGGCCAGCGCGCATGTCATCAACATCCTGTCGAATTTGCCCATCTCCGCGGATAAGAGCGCGGCGGCCATTCAGGGCGGCATGGTCCCCTTCTATCTGGTGCTGTTCGCCGCGTTGGATCTGCATATCGCCATCGGTTTGTACCGCGTCGGCGTGAAGTTCGGCATCCTGAACCGTGAAAACCGTTTGAAGTGGCGCAAGTATGCCCTCTATCTCGTTATCGGTCTGGCACTGCTGAGTCTGGCAACCCACTACAGCTTCGCCACGATGGCCATCTAAGGGAGGGCGTCATGAGAACGATTTATTCCGACGTGTTGTGCATTGGTGCCGGGCTTGCCGGCGAACGCGTGGCGCTCGCCGCGGCTATGGAAGGTTTCCACACCATCTGTCTTTCCGTCGTCCCTCCCCGCCGGTCGCATTCCTCGGCGGCGCAGGGTGGTATGCAGGCGGCCCTCGGCAACGCCGTCATGGGCAAGGGCGACAGCACCGACATCCATTTCGCCGACACCGTGAAGGGTTCCGACTGGGGCTGCGATCAGGAAGTGGCCCGCATCTTCGCGGACAGCGCGCCCATCGTCATGCGTGAAATGGCCCATTGGGGCGTGCCGTGGAACCGCGTCGTCGCGGGCAAGCACACCTATTATAAGGGCGGCAAGCCCTTCGAGGCCGAAGAAGAGGAAAGCAAACACGGGCTCATCCACGCCCGCGCCTTCGGCGGCACCGCGAAATGGCGTACCTGTTACACGGCTGACGGCACGGGACGTTCCGTGCTGAACACCCTCGACAGCAAATGTCTCCAGTACGGCGTGGAAATCCACGATCGGATGCAGGCCGAAGCCCTTATCCATGACGGCGAGCGCTGCATGGGCGCCATCGTCCGCTCCCTGCGCGACGGCGAGCTTGTCGCCTACATCGCCAAGGCGACCCTCATCGCCACCGGCGGCTACGGGCGCATCTACCGCGCCACCACCAACGCCATCATCTGCGACGGCGGCGGTCAGATCTGCGCCCTGAATACCGGCGTCGTGCCCCTCGGGAACATGGAGGCCATCCAGTTCCATCCCACCGGCAGCGTGCCCACCGACATTCTGATGACGGAAGGCTGCCGCGGCGACGGCGGGACGCTCCTCGACGTGAACGAGTACCGTTTCATGCCCGACTACGAGCCGGAGAAGGCCGAGCTTGCCTCCCGCGACGTGGTTTCCCGGCGCATGACCGAGCACATGCGCAAGGGCTTCGGCGTGAAGAGCCCCTACGGTGACCACCTGTGGCTGGATATCCGTCACCTCGGCGAGCACCACATCACGACCAAGCTGCGTGAAATCTACGACATCTGTACGCATTTCCTCGGCGTGAACCCCATTCACCAGCTTATCCCCGTGCGCCCGACGCAGCACTATTCGATGGGCGGCGTCCGCACGGACAAGGACGGCCACGCCTACGGGCTCAAGGGCCTGTTCGCCGCCGGTGAAGCGGCGTGCTGGGACCTGCACGGCTTCAACCGTCTGGGCGGCAACTCCCTCGCCGAAACCGTGGTTTCCGGGCGTTACATCGGCAGCAAGATGGTCGAGTACCTCAAGGGTTCCGAAAGCGTGTTCAAGACCGAACCCGTCAACGACGCCCGCAAGCTCGTCGCCAAGACCATCGACGACATCATTTCCTGTCGTAACGGCAAGGAAAACTGTTTCGATCTCCGCAACGCCATGCAGGACGTCATGATGGACGACGTGGGCATTTTCCGGAATGCCAAGGATCTCCAGAACGGCGTCGACAGGCTGCTCGAGCTTTCCGAGCGGGCTAAGCACATCGGTCTGCACGGCAGCGTGAAGGGCTTCACGCCCGAGCTGTCCATGGCCCTGCGCGTGCCCGGCATGATCAAGCTGGCGCTCTGCACCGCCTACGGCGCGCTTCAGCGCACGGAATCGCGTGGGGCGCATACCCGCGAGGATTTCCCCGCGCGCAACGACGCCGAATGGCTGACGCGTACGCTCGCCTACTGGAAGGAAGGCGACTCTCTGCCCACTCTCAAATACGAAGACGCTTCTCCGTGGTTCGAGCTGCCTCCGGGCGAGCGCGGCTACGGCGGCGGGAAGATCATCCCCGCCGAGATCCCCGCCGACAAGATCAAGACCAAGGAACAGGCGGAAGAAGCCATCAAGTAAATGCGGGTACGCCGCGGGGGAAGGGAGAAGGACCTCTTCTGAAGAAGGGCTTCCTTCCCCCGGCCCCCCTTCCCCTCATCCTCCTAAGACTTTTGTGTCTTGAGTGAGAGGAAGCGCGAAAGGCGCTCTGAAAAGCACACATCTTTTTTCAGATTCGGGAGTTAGAATGAGTCGCAAATTGCATATCGAGGTGTTCCGGTACAATCCGCTTGATCCCGCCTCCGTTCCGCACATGCAGTCTTTTTATGTGGAAGAATACAGCTCCATGACCCTGTTCATCGCGCTGAACATCATCCGCGAGCAGCAGGACCCGAGCCTCCAGTTCGACTTCTGCTGTCGCGCGGGCATCTGCGGTTCCTGCGGCATGGTCATCAACGGGCGTCCCGGCCTCGCCTGCCATACCCAGACCCGGGATCTGCCCGATCATATCGTCCTGCATCCCCTGCCGGTCTTCAAGCTGCTTGGCGACCTGTCCGTGGATACGGGCGTGTGGTTCCGTGAAGTGGGTCGCAAAATCGAAGCGTGGGTTCACACGCAGGACAAGGCGTTCGATCCCCGCGCCGAAGAAAAGCGCATGGAAAACGAGCTTGCCGAGCAGATTTTCGAGCTCGACCGCTGCATCGAATGCGGCTGCTGCATCGCGGCGTGCGGTACGGCCCGGATGCGCAAGGACTTCCTCGGCGCGGCGACCATCAACCGCCTCGCCCGTTTCTACATCGATCCCCGCGACAACCGTTCCGAGGACGAGTACTACGATGTGATCGGCAACGATCAGGGCGTATTCGGCTGCATGGGCCTCCTCGGCTGCGAAGACGTCTGCCCCAAGAAGATTCCCCTTCAAGACCAGCTCGGCATCATGCGCCGTATGCTGGCCCTCAAGTCCGTCAAGGGCATCCTGCCCAAGGCCCTGTACGAAAAGTTCAAGGGCTGCGGTTCGCACTGCCATAGCTAAAAAGATAGGCCTCCGGCGGCAAGGGGCTTACCGCCCCTTGGCCCCGTCCGGGGGGCGAGCCGCCCCCCGGGCCCCGGCACAACCGGAATCGCTGAAGCTCGTTTCCCCTGTATCGGCAAGAGAAAAACGGCGCGCCGTTTCTCTTGCGCTTGTGGGGGCGGCATGGGCGCGTTTTTGCCTTCGTCCTTTGCTCGGGCATAACCGAGGGGCCGTGGGGAATTCGGCCCAAAGGGGCGGCGAAGCCGTGGCCGTACCGCCGGAGGCGTCGCCTTTCACCTCTATTTATTATTAATAAGGAATACGTACATGGCCTTGTTTACGCGGGAAGAAGCTCTTGAATACCACCGTTCCCCCCGTCACGGGAAAACCGAAGTGGTGCTGACCAAGCGCTGCGAAAGCCAGAAGGATCTGTCCCTCGCCTATTCGCCGGGTGTGGCGGAAGCCTGCAAGGCCATCGCGGAGGATCAGGCGCTGGTGTCCGAATACACCGGGCGCGCCAACCTGGTGGCCGTGATCTCCGACGGCACAGCCGTCCTCGGGCTCGGCAACATCGGGCCTTACGCCGCCAAGCCGGTCATGGAAGGCAAGGGCGTCCTGTTCAAGAATTTCGCCGATGTCGACGTGTTCGACCTGTGCCTCAAGACGGGCAGCACCGAAGAGTTCATCGCTGCCGTACGGACGATGGAACCCACGTTCGGCGGCATCAACCTTGAGGACATCAAGGCTCCTGAATGTTTCATCATCGAGGAGACGCTGAAGAAGGAAATGGGCATCCCGGTGTTCCATGACGACCAGCACGGCACCGCCATCATTTCCGGTGCGGCCCTGCTCAACGCCTGTGAACTCACGGGCCGCAGGATTGAAGACGTGACCGTCGTGGTGGTGGGAGCCGGCGCGGCGGGCATGGCCTGTGCGCGGTTCTACTGCGCGCTGGGGGTAAAGCGCGAGAACATCCGTATGTTCGATTCCAAGGGGCTCATTCACAAGAAGCGCTCGAATCTGGCCGAATACAAGCTGGAATTCGCGCAGGAGGAAGATCTGGGGAGCCTCGCGGACTGCATGAAGGGCACGGACCTGTTCCTCGGCCTTTCCACCAAGAACCTGGTTTCGCAGGATATGGTGCGCTCCATGGCCGACAAGCCGGTGTTGTTCGCCATGGCGAATCCGGATCCGGAAATCTCGTATGAAGACGCCAAGGCGGCCCGCCCCGATTGCATCATGGGGACCGGGCGCTCCGACTACCCGAACCAGATCAACAACGTCTCCGGTTTCCCCTACATCTTCCGCGGCGCGCTTGACGTGGAAGCCACGGAAATCAACGAGGCCATGAAGATCGCCGCCGCCGAGGCCCTCGCCGCGCTGGTGAAGGAACCGGTCCCGGCGGAAGTCTGTTCCGCCTACAATGTGGACAGCCTTGAATACGGCTTCGATTACATTATCCCGAAGCCGCTTGATCCGCGCATTTTGACGTGCATCACGCCCGCCGTCGCCAAGGCGGCGATGGATACGGGGGTTGCCCGCAAGCGTATTGAAGATCTCGACGGATACGCCCGTGAACTGGAACGGCGCGTGAAGGCCTCGCACGATCGCATTCGGCCATTCGTCGCTTCTTACGAATAAAAAAATGCCCGTCCGCGCCGTTGCAGCGGAGCGGACGGGCGCCTTATCGGGGAGGACGGCTGCGTTTTGGGAGGAATAAGGCCGTCCTTGGGGAGAGTTTCCGTCAAAGGCATCACCAGTTTGATGACTTTCATACACTAACTGTTTTTGCTTTTTTGGCAAGCAGGGGAGAAGGTTTGTATGAAACGGTTTATGTGGAGTTTCTTGGCTCTTTTGATTGTTGCGTGTGTGGGCGTGTATCTGGCCGGAGGGTTTGAGTGTTTTGCGGCTTCCCCCGGGACGGCGGGCGCCGCGATCCCCGGTGATCGCACCAAAGCCTATATCACCCTTGGCATCCTCATCGTTGCCGCGCTGCTGTTCGTGACGGAAGCGCTTCCGCTGCCCATCACGGCCATGCTCGTGCCCGTGGGGCTTTCCAGTACGGGTGTTCTGACTTCCAAAGTGGCGTTCAGCTACTTCGGCGATAACACCGTAGTGCTGTTCATGGCCATGTTCATCATCGGCGAATCGACGTTCGTCACCGGTTTTGCCGATAGGGTCGGTCAGATGGCTTTGAAGCTGTCCAAAGGCGATATGAAGAAGCTGTTGCTCTTCTCCATGATCGCTGTCGGCGGCTTGTCCACCGTGCTTTCCAACACCGGTACCACCGCCGTGGCCGTCCCCATGATCATGGGCATGTGCGCCTCCGCCAAGGTTGCGCCGAGCAAGATTTTGATGCCCGTAGCCTTCGCTTCGTCCCTCGGCGGCACCGTGACCCTCGTGGGCACGCCCCCCAACGGCATCATCAACTCCATGCTTGATCAGGTCGGCATCCCGCAGTTCGGGTTCTTTGAATTCGGCAAGTTCGGCCTCATCCTGTTTGCCGTTGGCATGTTGTATTACTGGGCTTTCGGCTACCGCCTGCTTCCCGAGGACAAGGGCGGCGAAGACCATTCCTTCGGTTCCGAACTGAAGGAACGCCGCACCGCGAAGATGCCTTACTCCATGGGGATTTTTGCTTTCGTGGTCATCATGATGGTGACGGGGGCGCTGCCTCTGACGACCGCCGCCGTGCTCGGCGCGTGCCTTGTGGTGGCGACCCGCTGCATGACCATGAAGGAAGCGTTCCACTGCATCGACTGGGTGACCATCTTCCTGTTCGCGGGTATGCTGTCCATGTCCGCCGCGATGCAGAAGTCCGGAGCCGCCGCGCTGGTGGCGAACGCCGTGGTTTCCAACGTGTCCGGGCCGACCATGCTGATGTTCGTGTCCTGCGCGCTCACCATGCTGCTCACCAACTTCATGTCCAACACAGCGACCGCGGCCCTGATGGCCCCGCTGGCCCTTCCCATCGCCGTCGGCGGCGGCATTTCGCCCCTGCCGCTCATGATGGGCATCTGTATGTCCGCTTCCGCCTGCTTCCTGACCCCGATCGCCACGCCTCCGAATACCATCGTGTTGACCCCCGGCCGCTACACCTTCCTTGATTACATGAAGGCGGGCTGGCCGCTTCAGATCATCAGCCTCGCGCTGTGCGTGTTCGTCATCCCAATGATCTGGCCCTTCTAGCCCCAAATCGCGGCGTCCTGTCCCCAACCGGGATGCCGCATCTTCCCTCCCCTCAGACATTCCCCTTCGGCAAAGGCCGCAAGGGGAATGTCCCCCTCCTTCGGGGGGAGGACAACGCCTGTCGCTTGCGTGCGGCGGGCGTTTTGTTTGGGATTCGGAGAAGGGAGGTGAAGGACGCGACGGGGGGCCTATTCGGTGCGGCGTGACGGGCTGAAAAGAGAAGAGCGCTTCCCGTACAGGGAACACGTTGTGGCGGGAGAGCTTTTTTTGAAGGGCTTTTCCGTTGGGGGCTGCGGGCTTCGCGGGGGCCTGTTGCGCCGTGGGAAGGCATCCGTGATAAAGGCCATCCACGTATGGGGGCCTGTGATTTCCCCGGGTGCTCCGAGGCGCGCTCCGTTTGAGCGCGGGTCGCCCTGTTACTTCTTGAGCCTGTCCTTGACGCGGGTAGGCAGCTCCGAGAGAAGTTCGGCGTGTTCTTCCTGAGGGACAAGCTGTTGGGCGGCCTGTATGCGGGCGTGCTTTTTCTCGTGGAAGTCGTGGAGGCGCTGGATGATGCGGTCGTCGCGGCGTCCTTTGAGCCATATCTGGGCGGCGTTGACGATGTTCTGGAAGATGGAGTAGGCGGCCAGCGACACGGATGCGATGGGATCGAGATACTGAAACGTCAGCCACATGGGCAGGATGATATTTTTTTGCGCCAGCGCCTGTCCGCCCGCGATGCGGCGGTGGAAGCGGGAACCGATGGACTTGCCGAGGATGAAGTTGGCGGTGCAGACGGCGATCCCGGTGAGGGCAAGGAAGATTTCGAGCTGGTAGTCCTTTTCGCCTGGCTTGAGGAGCTGTTCAAAGGTGCCGCCCATAAGGATGACGAGCATCCCCGCCCACAGGTAGTAGGCCAGAATGCCCCAGCGCAGCAGCACGGCGTTGACCTTGGGGGCGGCGTATTGGATGAGCCAAGCGGCCAGCAGGGGGAAAAGCATGGTGGGCCCCACGCGCATGAACACGTTGGACATGGTTTCGAGGAAGGGCGTGTCGATCTGCCCCGTGGCGATGAGCGGCAGGACCAGCGGCGCGAGCACGACGATGGCGAGGTTGCTCAGGAAGGCGTAGGCCGCGAGGAAGGCCACGCTGCCGCCGAGCATACCGGTGATGATGGCCGCCGCCGTGGCCGTGGGCGTGAGGGCGGCCATGCATACGCCCTGCGCGATGGCCGGATGCCACGGGAGCGTCAGCGCGTAGAGGCCAAGGCTCATGACGATTTGAAGGCTCATCAGGATGAGGTGCAGAGGATGGAACCGCAGATCGCGCGGCGAGATGTTGCAGAAGGTCAGCAGGAGCATGGAGGCGAGCAGCCACGGCGCAAGCCACGTGAACTGTGAGAAAAAACTGTGCCCCACGGCTCCCACGACGATGGCGATGAGGAGTGTCCATTGTTTGAGCGCGCGCAACAGTTTTTTCATCCCAGACAGCCCCCTCTTTGTGCCCGCTTGGAGAACGCGGGTATGAGATGCCTTCACCATACATAACGGCCCACCCCTTATCAAGGAAGAATCCAGTGTACTTCATCTTGCTGCATTTAAAAGGAATCTGCGAAACAACCGGAATGTTCCGAAAGGGTACGTTGTCCGGGGCAAACCGTTTTGAGCAAAAAGGAAGGGGGGCTCTGAACGCCCCCCTTTTTCATACGCTATAGGCCCAACCGTTCCTTCCATCTCGGAAGTTCGGGATCGAGGGCGAGGTAGTCGGGCGGCAGGTCGGGGGCCTTGGGAGCGGCGAGGGCGGCGGCCACGTCGGAAACCGTGCGGACGTTGACCACGCCGGGGAGGCCCTGCAAGGGGCAGAGGTCCACGTCGTCCTCGGCGGCCTGCACCAGCACGGGCAGCTTGCGGAAAGCGGCCTCCAGCGCCACGGTGGTGGAGTTGGAAGCCCAGACCACGGTGCCCGGCGTGAGGAAGTTCCCGATGGGGCCATCCACGACGCTGGGCGGCTCGGCGCCGCCGTACAGGTTCTTGAGGCGTTCGACTACGGGCAGGTAGGGATGCGGCTTGACGACGACTTCCCATCCGTCCAGCGTCCCGGTGCTCTACGGTGTTGAGGTTAAATTCTACTCCAATAAGGTGGTGGTAAACGC
>OGWR01003064.1_pt1 | contig 11166 bp, 6 predicted proteins | sample 1576061 | NCBI WGS metagenome assembly OGWR01 (sample SAMEA3541511, study PRJEB24748) | human gut metagenome | biome: human gut; feature: human-associated habitat; material: faeces | place: China | collected 2012 | reverse complement strand
GAGTGAAAGCCGTAGTTGCCGGAGAGGAGCAGAAAGGAACTATCAACCGGGTAGCGTGGACTTTGGTAGATGGATTAAATAAGAATTATGGCTGGAATCAATATCGGAACTCATTGCAGCCTGTTCCGACGTCGAGCACAGTGTCGCCGCGGTGAACTTTTGCGAAGTCGATGATATGTTGCAGCTTGGCGTTGTCGGGGCGGTTGGGGCGCTCGTCGTAGCCGGCTGCTACGGAGTTGAAGAATTTAGCGGTTGAAGTCATTTGGCGAATGTGTTATAATTTTGGGCTAAAGGTAGCCAAAAAAATCCAAACGGGCGCCAGCTTTTTAGATTTTTTAGAGGTGGATGGAAAAAGAAAGAGCGCCCGGTGAGGGGCGCCCTTGAGCGGCACGGGGCCGCGGGAAGTGCTTATTTCACGAGGATCTTTTCAACTTTGTTGCCCTGACGGCGGATGACGATCTGGCCGGGAGCGGGCTCTTCGAGGCGAACGCCCTGGAGGTTGTAGTATTCAACCGGGGTGGTGTCGATGGTTACAACTTCTTCGATACCGTCGCTGGTGACGTAGGTCACTTTGATAGAGGTGCACGAGGGATTGAAGGTTGTGCCCGACGAGTTGGGGTTGCTCTTGAGGAAGTGGAAGTCAACCGACGCGGCTTCGCCTGTCCAGATGTTGTCGGTGAGGATTCCGGTGCTGGCGGTCGAGTTCTCGAAGTTCGAGGTATACTGGCAGACGAACTCGATGCGTTTCAGTGTGACACCTGTTCCGGCTATAGTGGCGGTGTTGTCGCCGTAGAAGCGGAGGTCGGTGACATTCTTGGCCGAGGTGAACACGCGCGGAGCGTTCTTGTCGTTAGAGCCGCGGCTGAGGGTTATCGAGGTCTTGCCGGCAGTGAATGTGCGGCCGTCAAGTTCGACGCCTTCGCCCGAAGCGGGAGCTGCGAAGGGATCGCTGAGGGTTGTCGGATCCTGGAAGTTGTAGGTGGCAGTCTCTTCGGTGGGCTGGACGGGGCCGGGTTCGCCGCCTTCGCCGTAGGTAACGATGACTTTCTGCATCGAGGGCGAGTATTTGCCCTGCGAGTCTTTGGCCCAGGAGAATGTTACCGAGGTAGCGTCGCCTGTCCAGACAGCGTCGGCGAGCGAGCCGCTGTCGGCCTTAGAGTTGTCGTAGTTGGCGGGATAGGCTGTCACGAACTCGATGCGGGTGATCGAAGCGCCGTTGGTAGAGCTGATGGTTGTCGAACCGCCGTTGTAGACGCGGAGCTCGACTTCGCTTTCTTCTTTCGACTTGTAGAGGCGCGGCGAGGTGTTGTTCGTGCCCTTGTCGTTGACGAGGGTGATGACACCTGAGGTGAAGGTCACGCCGTTGACGTCGACAGCGTTATCGGCGCCTGCGCCGGGCATATTCTGGGCGGGGCTGAGCGAGCCGGGCTGTGTGAAGTCGAATGTAGCGGTGTTGTCGCCGGGGTTGACGGGAGTGCCGCCGTTGTCTTCGAAGCGGGTGGGGAAGAGGACAACCTCGATGTTGTCGCCGATCTTGGTCTTGCCGATGAAGCCGTAGATGTCGGCGTCGTCAGCGGCAGCGACGTTGGTCACGGTCTTGCTCCAGCGGTTCCAGAGGGTGAAGGTGGCTCCGTCGGCGGTAACGGTGAACTGGCGGTCGGTTTCGGTAGCTTCGACTTTAGCGCTTTCGAGGCGGACATAGTGGAGAAGGTTGGCTTCGGTCACCTTGTCGCCGGTGATGAGCTGGGGAGCTTCGGGAGCGCCGTCGTAGCCCTTGGCGAAGGTCGAGGCAACGGGGATGATTTCGGGCATTCCGTTGTATTCCTCATAGTGGCCGGTGGCGCCGGCTGCGATAACCTGGCCGTTGGTGTATTCCTGAGCTACGTCGCCATAGACGAATCCGTATGTGTCGGCCTGCTTGACGAAGAGATCCTTGCCGTTCTGGTAGAGGACTGTCAGAGCAGCGTTGATGGCCTCGTCGGCAGCGGGCTTGGCCTGCATCCATTCGGCGAGCGAAGAATAGCCTTCGCCGGGCTGGGGAGGTGTCGGGGTGTCGCCGCCGCCTTTGACGAAGATTTCGATCTTCGAGATGCGGATCTGTCCGGCTTTGTCGGCGCCGTCTTCGCCCATGGTGGCTTTCTCACCGACGGTGAAGGTGATCGACGAAGCGTCGCCGGTCCATGTCATCTGAGTGTCGCCGCTGGCCTGTGTTGCGAGGGTGCCGGCGGAGGGAGTGAATGTAGTGTAGCGGTATTTAGCGTCGTCGGCGAGGGTGAAGACGATCTTCTCGATCTCTTTGCCCGAGATTGTCAGGGTGTTTTTGGCATAGAGGCGGAGAGCGGCGGTGCTTTCGTTATAGACGGGAGCTGTTGTGCCATCCTGTTTCTCTGCCTTGGCGTTGATTCCGTCCTGATTTACGTTGAGAGCGTCGGCCGAGTGGTTGGCGTAGACGATGGTGACGTTGGTGGGCTGGTCGGGATTGTCGGGATTATCGGGGAGTTTGTCGCCCTTGACAGTGATCAGATAGAAGGCTGAGCCGGCGAGATAGTTAGCGTTGGCGGGCGAAGTGGCCGTTACCATGGCGTTGCCCGGGCCCATGAGGGTCACAGCGCCGGAGAGAGCGTCGACAACGACGGCATCGGTGTTGTTCGAAGTGTAGAGAACCTCAACGCCTTCGGGCTTGGTCAGCACGGGAGCGGTGAAGGCTTTGCCGACTTCGGCTTCAACGACGCCGGGGGTGAAATACATGACAGGTTCCTCGCGGACAACGGGCTGGTCGGGGGTCTGAGCAGCCTCGACGGTCAGCGAATACTGGGCCGAGCCGGCGAGATATTTGTCGTTGGCGGGGGTTGTGGCTGTGATGATGGTAGTGCCGGGAGCCACGAGAACGAGAGCGCCGTCGGTGCCGTTGATGACGGCTACCGAAGAGTTGCTCGAGTTATAGCTGACAGCGGCGTCGGTAGCCTTGACAAGCACGGGAGCTGTGAAGGTCTGGCCCATGACAGCCTTGGCGGTAGCGGCCGAGAAGGCGAGTCCTGCGGGCTTGGGAGCTTCGGGCTGGTCGGGATCGACGGGGGTCGAGGCGGCTTTGACGGTCAGCACATACTGGGCCGAGCCGGCTTCGAAGTCGTCGTTGGCGGCCGAGGTGGCCATGATTGTGGTTGTTCCTTCGGTCAGAGGGGTGACGACGCCTGTGGCGGCGTCAACGGTGGCGACAGCGGGGGTCGAGCTTGTGTAGCTGATGGCGGCTGTCGTTGCGAAGGTGAGAACCGGGGCGGTGAAAGCCTCGCCGATGGTAGCTTCGGCGGTAGCGGCTGCGAATTCGAGACCTGCGGGCTGCTTGACAACGGGCTTTTCGCCGTAGATGGCGGGCAGCGAAGCGCTTGCGGCGGCGTCGGCTGTCACGCTCGAGAAATTCTTGAAGTTACTCTGATAGGCGATGACGTTACCGCGGCCCACGTTGGTGATCGTAGCGAGGCCGTCGGCGAAAGTCACTGTCCAGAGAGCGTTGGTGGCAGATGCTTTGTCGGCAAAGGTGTTGAAGCTGTTGTGGGTAGCGTCCATGCCGTAGTATTTGCCGTTGGCGTCCTTGATATAGAACTGGCCTGCCTCGTCGCCAGCTTCGAAGGTGAAGAGATTGGCGTCGGAAGCAACGAGCTTGCCGTCGGCGAGAGCGACCTCGGTTGCCGGCATGTAGTAGCCTGTGGCAATCGGGCCTGCGAGACGGGTATTGTCGGCAAGGAGGAAGTATGAGCCTCCGGCTTCAATGGCCGAAAGAAGTTCGGCGGTGATGGTCTTGACAGCAGTGAGAGTGAGAGTGACCACAGCGCTCGGCTCTTTGCCGTCGGCAACGGCGATAGCCTTGATGACGAAAGTCTGGCCTGCGGCTGTGGCGGCGGGAACGTCAATACCGGCGGCGGTGTAGACTGTCGACGAGGTTGTCGGGGTGGTGTCGTCGGTAGTGTAGTAGACGGTAGCGCCTTCGGGAACGTTCATCTTAACGTTGAGGGCGTCCCAATATTCACCTGTTCCACCGACGTAGTCAACGAACGAGGGATTCTCGGTTACGTTAGCAGGAGCTTCACCGGTGAAGCTGTAGCTGTTTAGCCAAAGGCCGCCGTTGGTTGACGACGCATTGTTGACAGTGATCGAAACGCGATAATAGCAGTTGGCTTTCGGCTCGGCTATTGTCATCGTCACGTCGGTGTTGTCATACGATGCAGGCAGCGTGGCTGTGACCTTTGTCGTGGAAGCCTCAGGGAAATTTGCATCGGCCGAAACCTCTACGGAAATATCCTTAACTTCGACCTGACCGTTGGCAAGTTTCTGAATATTGACTTTCACAGTGTTGACTGCGATGGTCAACGGTTTTACAGACGTTAGATCGGAAGTGACCTCTTTGTTTTTGCCACCGATTTTCACAAAATCCCAACCGTTGTTGTTGTTGTTGGCATTAGTGAGAGTCCAGTCACTTGAGGTACTCGTGCCTGTATAGCTGCTAACCTTCGACCACGTCGTATTATCTTTTGGAAAATCGACCGTGACCGTAGATTCCGCAGCCCATGCGGCTATAAAGCCGAAGAGGCACAGAAAAGTCAGTAATAGTTTTCTCATGTTTAATTTATTTGGTTAACTTATAGATGAATAATCCCGATAGGCGATAGTCGCCGCAAAGTTATAAAACGCGTCTGAGATTTTCAAATATTCGGGGAAGGATTTCAGCCGAAAAACCGGCAAATTTAATCTGAGTCGGGCAGCGCGCTAAAATAAGCTCTATAGGCCATATAGGCCCAATGTTTTTATAAGTCTTATAAAAAATCTTATAATCTGCTGCGAATGACAATTATTGTGTTTGACAACATATTGTTTGGCTGTTTCGTCGAAAAGTGTTACTTTCGTAGCCGACCCGCGAATCGGGCCTGTGTCTATTCTTAACTTCTAACCTTTAACTGATTGAATGAGTTACCTTAAATTTGATAAAAGCCTGATGATTAATCTCGAGCAGTCACTCCGCAAGGAGATGCTCCGAACCAATCAGTCAGGCGCTTATCACTGTACTACGGTCGTTGACTGCAACACGCGCAAGCAACACGGCCTGCTGGTAATCCCCATCAAGGAATTCGGCAATACGAGCCACGTGATGCTTTCGTCGATGGATGTCACCGTTATTCAGCACGGCGCGCCGTTCAACCTCGATCTCCACCGCTATCAGGGGGGTGTCTACTCCCATCAGGGGCACAAATATATCCGCGAGTATGACTGCGAGAGTGTTCCGCGGACAACCTATCGCGTCGGCGGTGTCATTCTGACCAAAGAGAAAATCTTCATCAGCCACGAGAACCGTCTGCTGATCCGCTACACCCTCGTCGAGGCCCATTCGCCGACAATGCTCAGACTGAGGCCCCATCTGGCTTTCCGCGAGGCGAACGCCCTCGTGCAGGCCAACGACAAGCTCAATACGGAGTGTCCCGAATGTGCCAACGGAGTGTCGTCGTGTCTCTATCCGGGCTATCCGCGGCTTTACATGCAGTTCAACCACCGGCCCGAGTGGCACTACGAGTCGAACTGGTATAACGGCTTCGAATATGTCAAGGACATGGAGCGCGGCGTCCCCTACGTCGAAGACCTGTGGGTTCCGGGCTATTTCGACATCCCTATAAAGAAAGGTGAGTCGATAATCTTCTCGGCCGGCGTCAGCGAGATTCAGCCGCGTCAGCTCTCGAAGATGTATGAACGCGAGATAGCGTCGCGCACCTGCCGCTCATCGTTCTTCAACTGCCTGAAGAACGCCGTGAAGCAATGCTATATCAAGGAGGACGACAAGATGTATCTCATCTCGGGTTTCCCCTGGGGCAAGATTCTTGCGCGCAACACCTTCATGGCGCTTCCGGGCGCTACCATAGCCATAGACCATAAAGATGACTATCACGCCATAATGGCCACGGCCGCCGAAGAGCTCGAACGTTTCATGGCCACGGGCGAGACTGTCGGCAACCGCATCGCCGGCATCGATCTGCCCGACATTCCGCTATGGACGCTATGGGCGCTCCAGCAGTATGCCCGCTCCTACGGTTATGAAGAGACGCGCGAGCGATATCTCGGATTGGTGGCCGGCCTTGTCGACTACGTTGCCGAAGGACGCCACCCGAACCTCTTTATCGACGAGCGCGCAATGCTGTCGACCGACGGCTCGGTGACTCCCGTGTCGTGGATGAACGCCGCTCTCGAAGGCAAGCCCGTAGTGGCCCGCAGCGGCTATCTGGTGGAATTCAACGCGCTATGGTATAACGCACTGGAGTTCGCCTCGAAACTCGTCGAGGAAGTTCCCGAGATGGCCGAGGCCGCCGGACGCTGGACGGCCCTCGCCGAAAAGCTCAAGCCGGCGTTTATCGACACCTTCCTCAACGACTACGGCTATCTCTACGACTATGTCGACGGCACCTACGCCGACCCGAGCGTGCGCCCCAACATGGCTGTGGCCATCGGACTCGACTATTCGCCGCTCGACCGCCGACAGCGCAAGAAAGTGCTCGACGTTGTCACCCGCGAACTGCTGACCCCGAAAGGGCTGCGCACACTGTCGCCCAAGAGCTACGGCTACCGCCCGTTCTATCTCGGCTCGCCCTACGACCGCGAGATGGCGCTCCACAACGGGCCGGCGCGTCCCTGGCTCATGGGCTTCTACGCCGACGCCTACCTGAAAGTGTTCGGCATGAGCGGAGTGAGCTATATAGACAGAATGCTTATCGGCTTCGAAGACGAGATGGGCAACGGCTGTGTAGGGTCGCTGAGCCAGCTCTACGACGCCAATCCGCCATACGAGGGACGCGGCGCCATCAGCCACGTTACCAACGTTGCCGAGATTCTGAGAACCCTGCGCACACTGAAGAAATTAAACCCGTAAAACACTCCACACTTCCGCTAAATGAAAGCTCTAATGTTCGGGTGGGAGTTCCCACCGCATATTCTGGGCGGTCTCGGCACCGCCAGCTACGGCCTCACTCGCGGCATGTGGCAGTGTGGCGACATGGATATAACCTTCGTCATCCCCAAGCCCTTCGGCGACGAAGACCGCCACTTTGCCAACATAATCGGCACGAGCCAGACTCCGATCGCCTGGCGCGACGTCGACCGCGACTATGTCGAGCAGCGCATCGGGCGCGTCATGTCGCCCGACCTCTACTACCGGCTGCGCGACCATATCTACGCCAACTTCGACTATATGCGCACCAACGACCTGGGATGTCTCGAGTTCTCGGGCCGTTATCCCGACAATCTTGTCGAAGAGATCAACAACTATTCGATCTGCGCAGGCGTCATAGCCCGCACGCTTGATTTCGACGTCATCCACAGCCACGACTGGCTGACCTATCCGGCCGGAATCCATGCCAAGCAGGTCACCGGCAAACCTATGGTCATCCACGTCCATGCCACCGAGTTCGACCGTTCGCGAGGCAAGCCCAACCCGACGGTGTTCGGCATTGAGCTCGACGGAATGCGCAACGCCGACCACATCATAACCGTCAGCAACCTGACGCGCGACACCGTCATCAACAAATACGGCATGGATCCCGCCAAGGTCACCACCGTCCATAACGCCGTCACACCGCTCAGCCCAGACCTTCTCGACATAAAGATGCCCAAGGGGAAAGACAAGGTCGTCACTTTCTTAGGACGCATCACAATGCAGAAAGGGCCCGAATATTTCGTCGAGGCGGCCGTGAAGGTTCTGAAAAACAACCATAACGTCAGATTCGTCATGGCCGGTTCAGGCGACATGATGAACAAGATGATCGATCTGGCCGCGCGCCGCGGCATCGCCGACAGGTTCCATTTCCCCGGCTTCCAGAAAGGACGTCAGGTCTACGAGATGCTTGCCGCCAGCGATGTCTATGTCATGCCCTCGGTCAGCGAGCCGTTCGGCATCTCACCGCTCGAGGCCATGCAGATGGGCGTGCCGTCGATAATATCGAAGCAGAGCGGCTGTGCCGAGATTCTGACCAACGTCATCAAGACCGACTACTGGGATATCGACGCCATGGCCGACGCCATCAACGCCATAATAACCTATCCGGCGCTCTACAACCAGCTCCGCAGCGACGGTCTCGACGAAGTCAACCGCATAACCTGGGACAAAGCCGGCCAGAAAGTTATCGACATCTATCACCGCGTCACCGGCAAATAAACCTATCACTACCTTATTTTATAGAAAACGACAACAATGAAAGCAATCTGTTTTTATTTCCAGATACATCAGCCGTTCCGCCTCAAACGCTACCGCTTTTTCGACATAGGCAACGACCATTATTATTTCGACGACTTCGCCAACGATGATATCATCACGCGCATAGCCGCCAACTCCTACATACCCGCCGCCGAGAGCCTGCTGCGAATGATCGAGGCTACCAACGGCGCTTTCCGCTGCGCCATCTCGGTGACAGGAACGGCTCTGGATCAGTTCGAGCAGTATGTGCCCGAATTCATCGACCTGCTGAAGAAGCTGGCCAAGACCGGCAAGGTAGAGTTCCTTGCCGAGACCTACGCCCATTCGCTGGCGTCGCTTGCCGACCCTGAGGAATTCCGCCTGCAGGTCAAGGCTCACAGCGAGAAACTCCACACGCTGTTCGGCGTCAAACCGAAAGTTCTGCGCAACACCGAGCTAATCTACTGCGACGACCTCGCTCCGCAGATCTACGACATGGGCTTCAAAGGCTGTATCACCGAGGGCGCCAAGCATATTCTGGGCTGGAAATCGCCCAACTACGTCTACAGCGCCGCCTCGTGCCCGAAGCTTAAACTGCTGCTCAAGAACTCGAAGCTGAGCGACGATATCGCCTTCCGCTTCTCGAACACCGAATGGGACGGCTACCCCATGACTGCCGACAAATATATCGACTGGATCGCATCGACTCCGGCCGAGGAACAGATAATAAACCTGTTCATGAACCTCGAGACCTTCGGCGAACTGCAGCCCGCTTCGTCGGGAATATTCCAGTTCCTCGAGGCTCTGCCGCGCTTCGCCGCAGAGCGCGGCGTTGAGTTCTGGACGCCGACCGAGGCTGTGCAGAAGCTGAAGCCTGTTGCCGAACTGTCGGTCATGCACCCCATATCGTGGGCCGACGAAGCGCGCGACACCTCGGCATGGCTCGGCAATCAGCTCCAGCAGGAGGCGTTCAACAAACTCTACAGCGTTGCCGAGCGCGTCCGTCTGGCTACCGACCGCAAACTCCACGAAGACTGGCTGCGCCTTCAGGCTTCCGACCACTTCTACTATATGTCGACCAAGCATATGGCCGACGGCGATGTCCACAGCCATTTCTCGCCCTACGACACGCCGTTCGACGCCTTTACGAATTATATGAACGTGCTGGCCGACTTCATTGTGCGCGTAGAAGAGCAGTATCCCCTTTCGATCGAGAACGAGGAACTCAACGCCCTGCTGACTACGATACGCAATCAGGAGCGCGAGATCGAGACACTCAACAAAGAGGCGGCGTCGATGCGCCAGAACATCGAGCATCTCAACGAAGAGCACCGGCTCCGCGAACCCAAAAAGAAAGAAGCGGCCGAGGCTCCCGCCAAGCCTAAGAAAGCAGCGGCCAGAAAACCGGCTGCCAAAAAGGCTCCCGCAAAGAAAGAAAAAGCAGAGAAGTAAAGAATATACTCAGAGATGCGCCCGCCCGCCTTGGGCGCATACAATGCCGGGGGAGTTCGTGACGAATTCCTCCGGCGTCGTCGATGGCGCCCGGGATAATGCGGGAAAGAGGGGGCGGGGGAGCGCGGCGGCATAGCTTTGCCGGAAATAATTCACTGCTATGGTTTACAGCTACGACGAGATGGTGGAGCTCTGGCTTCTCCACCGATATCACGAGACGGCGCGCACGGATGCTCAGGTTGTGCGTGCCGACGGCATCGACCTGCGCCGGCTTGCCGCCGACGAGATGCGCTCCTGGTTTATGAATCTGCTCGACACTGCTCCGCGCGAGCTTCTTGATCCTGACGATATCAGCGATGTGGCGCCTGTTCCCGAGCGTCTCGCCGACGGACGTCTGGCGATCACGCTTCCCGAGAGCTGTCGGCGTGTTGTCGGGGTCAGGCTTGCCGGCTGGGAGCGGTCGGCGACGATTCTGACCGACAGGGAGTCGGCCGCGGCGCGGCGGCAGTGCTCGCCGATGAGTCGCGCGGGCAGCCATTGCCCTGTTGCCGTTGTCGACGGACGGAGACTCATAATGTCGCCTTCGGAGCCGCCTGAGGTCGAACAGCTGCTTGTGTGCCTCGCTCCGGCCGAGGGAACGCGCGGTGTCTACCGTCTCGACCCGCGCGCACTGTCGACTATTCCGCAGATTAATGACTAAACCTTTATCGATACGAAATGACAAACGAAGTATTTCTTACGGCGCGGCAGGCATGGGGCGAATGGGCCGGCCTGCGCGCACGACGCGACCGTTTCAAGCGGTTCGTCTACGGCGATCAGTGGAGCGATCCGGTGACGTTGCCCGACGGCCGGACCGTCAGCGAATATGAGGCTATGGCTTCGTCGGGAGCTCATCCGCTGACGAACAACCTCCTGCGACAGATTGTGAAGACAGTCGTCGGCCGCTATCGCACCGACGTCGCCACGGAAGAGCGCAGCGACGTGCTCGCTGACATAGCCTCGATGAACAGTCTCGACGAGCTCGACGCCCGTGCTCTCGAAGAGTTTCTTATCTCGGGCTGCGCCATTCAGCGCATAACGGCCGAGAAGAGAGCCGAGGGGAACGGAGTGTGGGTCGACAACGTGGCTCCCGACCGTTTCTTTGTCAACAGTTTTACCGATCCGCGCGGCCACGATATCGAGCTTGTCGGGATGCTCCACGATATGAGCCTCGGCGAGGTTCTGATCCGTTTCGGCGGAGGCAACCGGCGGCGCGAGAAGCGGCTGGCGGCCATCTACAGCGAGAGTGCCCTGACGGGAGGATTCCTGACAAGCTGCGGATGCGAGGATTTCGACGTGGCCGCGCGCGCTGACCGCTGCCGCGTTGTCGAGGTGTGGACTCTCGACTCGGTGGAGCTGCTGGCCTGTCACGACCGTCGCGCGGCGCGGCTCGTGCTTGCCGACGCTTCGGAACGCGACCGCGTCGAGAGCATCAATGCCCGGCGCCGGCGACCGGGCCAGCCGACCATAGC
>OGWR01003061.1_pt1 | contig 11175 bp, 7 predicted proteins | sample 1576061 | NCBI WGS metagenome assembly OGWR01 (sample SAMEA3541511, study PRJEB24748) | human gut metagenome | biome: human gut; feature: human-associated habitat; material: faeces | place: China | collected 2012 | reverse complement strand
GAATTATCGAATGGTCAAAAGGTGGATAGCAGGATATATCCGTATTTACAAGAAAAAATAAAACATCAAGATAAAGATACTATTATCAAAATGGATCTTGGGAATTGTGTAAATAAACTTGAAGGACAAATAAAAACTATTGCAAAAGCATCTATCTGGATTGGCAATGATGAAATCATGAAAGCCGCCAAGGAGTTACAGACCTTTAAGAATACTGCTGAGAAGAAGCTCCCTGATAAGGATATTGAAGAATTTCATTAAACAGTTATTCCAAGAATATAATAAAACGTATGCCTGTGGAGAGCCTGCAGACATACGTTTTATTAATTAATTTATCGCTATTTCATAGATATCTGCCATATCAAGTACATATTCTTCAAAATCAGCCCAGCCATCATATAATATATCAGAACGTAAAGTAATTGTTTTATGATCGTGTGTTGTAAAGATGAATTTTTGTTTCTTTTTCTTATAGCGGTATTTTATCGTTTGAATCTGTGACCATGTAACTTTTTCTTTTTTAAAGAAGCTCACATGGTAGATAAAAAGTTTTGTATAGAATACTTTTTGACAGGTATATCTGAAAAAGCAATAAATGGAGACAAGATACATAAATATGATATAAACAATACCCGTTGTCAGACCTCCATTGTGATAACTTTCAATGAGAGTTTCTCTCTCATCCTGATACCATAAGTATAAAAGTGCAATAAGCATCAGAGTAAGCAGAAATGTACAAACATAAATCATATAGTAAGCAGCACTGCATTTGAGCGTTTTATATTCACTGCCAAGATCGGTTCCAACACGATTCTTAATCCTCCAGTTTCTGTTCTCAATGTGTTCCAAAGCAGTTACACCTAATAACAGTATAGTATGAATGACCAGGCAGACGCCTGTTTTTATCAAAACTTCAGGAATATACTGCATATCTCCCATCAGAAAGGCAATGACCGCATATATCATATTTCCACCCAGGAATCCAAGCAGCATTACCTTAATAACCATACTGTTGGAAGTGTCATTTTTTTTGGTACTTTTCTTTTTATTTATCATATGATCACCTTATATCATTCGCCGTTCGGGATGAGCATGAAAGCATGTTCCCCCTCACTAACGCTCATTATATCTTGCGTTACATAAAAGAAGTGTAACATGTTATAATTTGACTTGCAAGCAGTATTATCTGCATATTCCGCAAAAACAGAGCACTCGCTCCGCATGAGCGGAGCACTGTTCCGCCAGGAACGGATCATTGCCCTGTTGGTTAATAAAGTTACTTGCTTTCTACACGTCTATCGCGACCTGGAAAGTCTAATCGATATGCTTTAGAGGTCATGCGGCTGAGACATGCATCTGCATATGTGTTATCACCAAACAATTGGTACCAGCTCGCTACTGGCATCTGCGAGATGATGACTGTTGATTTTCGGCAATCTCTAGCTTCGATGATTTCAAAGAGATCACGGCACTTGTCAAGATTTAAGTCCATCAATCCCAAATCGTCTATAACAAGAAGATCATAACCGGCCATCTTGTTTGAATACTCATAGTAATTATCTTCACTATGCGCATGGGCGGATTCTTGAAGCAGATAATTCGCACGGATATATTTAACAGTCCTCATTTGATGTAGTGCTGTGACGCAAAGTGCACATGCAACATGCGTTTTGCCAGCTCCTGCTCCACCTGTAATCAAAAGATTGTTCGGTTCATCGATCCAATCACCTTTGGCCAGTAATTCAATGACATGTGTATTTAACTGCCTCTCTGGATCATAAAGAGAACTATCAAGGTCAGCTGCCGGATATTTTAGTGTTGCTTGTTTTAAGAGCCGATTGAACTTCTTGTTTGCTCTCCCTGACCACTCATGGTTGATGATTTCAGAGAACCTTGTTTCAAAGCTTTCCAATCCCGAATTCGGATTCATAAGTTGGTTTTCAAAAGCTTCTGCCATGCCGGACATACGCATCTTATAGAGTTTGTCCATAAGAAGATTTTGATCCTTTGTAAGTTTGTCGTTATAATTGTATTCTTTCTGTCTGTATGCCATAATCATTCACCTTTACTTGTAGTAATCCTTTCCTCTGATGTTTTCATGAGATGGAAGTGATTCCGGTGATGATTCTGGATGCTCATCGCACTCCATCTTTTTAAGCACCTGCCTGTATGTCGAGTAGCGACAGGAGTTCATTTCAATGCATTTACGAGCGGCTTCTTCTGCAATGCCTTTAGGGATTGCTTTTACTCGATGTAGTATCCCGGCACATGCATTGAATGCTTGCTCTTCGTGCTTAGAAGATTTTAGGATTCGATCAATCAATTCCGACATGGAAGGACCGAACACAGACGCCCAGCGCCTGTAATAGTTTCCATCTTTCGAATTGATTTCCTGATAATAAAGGTGTTCCGGAGGCATATGCTCATCCGCAGTTATGTACAACGGAAAATCCTTATAAGATCTTCTGTGCGTGCAGATCAGACGTTTGTACTGATCACAGATACGAATCTCAGAAGGTGCTGACTTGAAAAAGTAAATTCCAGTGCAGGGGTAAATTCCACCACGCTTTAAAATTCTTTGATTTTTTAGAATTGTGGGAGGCTAAATCCTTATAAAACTGCTATAATTAGATTAACTTTCCATAAAACATCTTACTTTCAGGCATGGCAATGTCCTTAAAAGAACAGCCAGCGTTTAGGGATTTTTCAATGTATTTGCGATCTTCGAGAGTAAGATGTTTTTGATTACCGGGAATATATTTGCTCATGCTAGTTCTCCTTCTACTGCTGTCAGAAGGCCAACATGAGCATACCATTTATGATATGAAAGATTAAACTCCACTTGTGCAGAAGAGAATTCCACTGTATAAATGGATGGTAGAATTAAACTTTGCAATTTTCATGTATGCACCAGTCAAAGTTGAAAATTGCATAAATGGCAGAAATATGTTACCATAAACATAGACTATTGATAGAAGGTATATGGAGTGGAAGCGATGGAAAAACAGGAATTTTGCATGGAAAAATCTCAGATATTTCAGGAGATGATCAGTCGTATTTCAAAATTATCTCAGGACAGTTATTTAATGGTTACTGATATGCAGCATAATTTAACATTTGTTCCAGAAAGTACTGCAGAATTTCTGGGGATTCCATCGGGATGGTGTGAAGATGGATATAAAATAGTGCTGGAAAAGAGCGTACACCCATATGACTGCCCGGAATATACGGAAGAGATGAAAAAACGTCTGCGGGGGATCAATCTGGAGAACGATCTGTACATCCGTATGGGAAAAGACAAAAAGTATGTGATGACGCAGATTATAACGGATATGATTTTAGAGCAGGGCAAAAACAGATATTTTATTGTTCTGCTTCGGAATCAGAATGTGATTCCGGAAATTGATCCGTTGACGGATCTTTATGGTCAGGTCAAATTTGAAAAAGATATTGTGGATTATATTCAGCAGGGACGAAAAGTAGCTGTTTTGGAAATTGAAATTGATCATATGAATGATATCAATATATTGTACGGAACAAATTACAGCGACCGGATTCAAAAGGTTCTTGCATACCGGTTTATTTACATGATGGATGCAGATAAAGCAGTTTATCGTATGGGAAATTCCAATTACGCATTTATTTTGAGGGATGCCAGCCGTGAAGAGGCTGCGGCATTTCTGGAGAAGATTCGCGCGCGGCTGGAGGAAAGTGTTGTCTTGGAAAACAACCATTTTGACCTGAAGATATATGCCAGTGGGATAATTCTTGATCATTATGAGGGAGAAATTTCCACGGTACAGAGTAAGCTGGAATATGTTTTAGGAAAAATGCGTACCAGACGGGATCATAAGTTAATGTTCTTTAATGATCTGGTACAGATCAATGGGGACGTGGATCTGGATCTGATGAAGGTAATTCATCAGTCTGTGCTGAACCAATGTGACGGATTTTATGTGGAGTATCAGCCTGTCGTACATGCACAGACAGGAGAGATTGTCGGAGCGGAAGCACTGGTCCGCTGGAAAAAGGAGCCATATGGTATTGTGCCACCGGGAATGTTTATTGACTGGCTGGAAAGCAATCCATGTATGTATGATCTGGGAAATTTTGTTTTGAAACAGGCATTGACGGATGCTGTGGAGTTTCGAAAATCAAATCCGGATTTTTTTATTAATGTCAATATGTCCGCAAAACAGCTGGAAAGGAAAACGTTCTGTGGTGTTGTCATGGCATTGTTGAAAGAAACCGGTTTTCCGGCGGGGCAGTTGTGTCTGGAACTGACAGAGCGGTGTAGAAGCATGCCGGTCAGCGTTATGGAAGAAAAAATGTTGTACCTCAAACAACATGGAGTGAGACTTGCAATGGATGATTACGGTACGGGAAGTGCATCTTCAAGTATCCTGCTGCAGACCCCGATGGATGAGATAAAGATTGACATGAGTTTTATCCGTGGAATTACGGATAATCAGACCAAACAGGCACTGGTGCGCAGCATGGTTGATTTTGCAAATAAAGCGGATTTAAAGAGCTGCCTGGAAGGGGTAGAGGATGAAAAGCTGCAGAATTATCTGCGTTCCTTTGGAGCCACATGGTTTCAGGGGTATTATTATTCCAGACCGGTTCAGGCAGCTGCAATGCAAAAATTGTTAAACATGGAAAATTGATAATTAGTCGGCGATGAGCAGATCAACGCCGGCTTTTTCATAAATTTCTTTTGTATTTTCGGATAATCCGGAGTCGGTGATTACCAGATTCAGATCATCAATAGAAGCATAGCTGGAGATGGATGAGGTGTCAAATTTGGTGTGGTCAATCAATGCAATTGTTTTAGCAGAAGCCTTGATACACATGCGTTTTAAATCTGCTTCGTAGATACTGAAATCGGTAAGTCCGTTTTCAACGGAGAAGCCGCGTGCAGAGACAAATGCAATGTCCGTATGAATTTTCTGTAGCAGATCCACACCGAGGAGACCTTCAATGGAAGAAGAGGCAGAGGTAACGATTCCACCGGTCAGGATAACGGTGATCCCGGGGATATCCTTCAGAGCCAGTGCAAGGTCAATGCCGTTTGTAATAACGGTAAGTTCTGTAAAGCCGGTCAGTTTCATGCCAAGTGTATAGGCAGTGGAGCTGGCATCTAAAAAGATGCACATGTGATCTTTTACCATGTGGATGGCATTTGCAGCAATTGCCTCTTTTTCTTTTTTATTTTCCAGTGCACGTTCATGAAAGAAATAGGCTTTTCCGGTAAGTTCTTTATTGTCTGCGGAGTTATCGTGGTAGAGTGCGCCTCCATGTGTTTTGGTCAGAAGTTTTTCTTTATCCATCTGGTTTAAATCGGTACGGATGGTTGTGGTGGAAACTCCAAGCATTTCACTGAGTTCATTTGTGGTTGCTTTTCGGTTTTGTTTCAAATATTCCAATATAAGTTTCTGACGTTCTAATTGCAGCATGATGATTTTTTATACTCCTTTATATTTACGAAAACACAGATTTCGAAAGTTTATATATAGGATACTATACATCGGAATTGCATTTTTTGCCAGTGAAAAGTGAAAACAAAAAAATTTGCAAAGAAGTGGATGAAAATCAGCAGCTGTGGTATGATAAGAAAAAAGCATAAGGAGGGGTTTTTATGCTAAAAGAGTGGGAAAAATCCGAAAAACCATCGGAGGAGGAAATTAAGGCACGGCTGGAAGCGGTAAAAGAGAAACTGGCACGGCAGCAGCTTTTGATTAAAGAAAAAAAAGTACCGGTTCTTGTTGTGCTTGAAGGCTGGGGAACGGCCGGAAAAGGTTATGCAATCGGCCAGATCATCCAGAATATTGATCCGCGTTTCTTTAAGGTGGTATCGATGCAGAAAAAGACGGAGGATGACAAGAGAAAACCGTTTTTGTACCGGCATTTTGCCAAAATTCCGGAAGCCGGACAGTTTGTATTTCTGGATACGGCATGGATGGATGAGATTACGGAGGAGCGTCTGCACGGAACCATTTCCGAGGATGTATATGCCAATCGGATTGAAAGTGTCCGCCGGTTTGAACGGCAGCTTACAGACAATGGCTATCTGGTCATGAAATTCTTTCTGCATATTTCAAAAAAGGAACAGTCACGGCGTATTGCACAGCTGGAGCATCAGAAGGACACAACATGGCGTGTCAGCAAAAAAGATCTGTGGCAGAATGAACATTATGAGAAATGTATGGATGTATTTTCCGGATATCTGAAAAATACAAATATGCCATCCGCACCCTGGTATATCATTGATGCAAAGTCCAGAAAATGGACAGAAGTACAGATTCTTGAGACGCTTACCCAGGGGATTGAGATTGCTCTGAGCAATCACCAGATGGCGGTTCCGCTTCTGCAGAATGTATTTCCGTTGAAAAAAATGCCGCTTCTTTGTGACATTCCGTTGGACAAGTGTATGGAGGAGGATGTCTATAAAAAGGAATTAAAGCAGCTTCAGCAGAGACTTGGAGAACTGCACAATCGTCTGTATCGTAAGAAAGTGCCGGTCATCATTGCCTATGAAGGGTGGGATGCAGCCGGAAAAGGCGGAAATATCAAGCGGATTACGGGAGCACTTGATCCGCGTGGATATGAGGTTCATCCGATTGCAAGTCCCGAGCCGCATGAGAAAGCAAGACATTATCTGTGGCGTTTCTGGACAAGGCTTCCGCGTACCGGGCATATTGCAATCTTTGACCGAACGTGGTATGGGCGTGTGATGGTCGAACGTCTGGAAGGGTTTTGCAGCGAGAATGACTGGATGCGTGCGTACAATGAAATTAATGAGTTTGAGAAGGAACTGCACGACTGGGGAGCTGTGATCATCAAATTCTGGGTGCAGATCGACAAAGATACGCAGCTTGCCCGTTTTACCGATCGGCAGAATACGCCCGAAAAGCAATGGAAGATTACAGAGGAAGACTGGCGCAACCGTGATAAGTGGGATGCGTATGAGGGGGCAGTCAATGAGATGATTCAAAAGACGAGCACTACCTATGCACCGTGGCATATCTTAGAATCCGTAGATAAAAAATATGCACGGATCAAAGCATTAAGGATCGTGATTGCTGAACTGGAAAAAGTGTTAGACTGACTGGAAAAATAAAAAAGGAATACCCCGGCAAACGGAATTTCCGTTGCCGGGGTATTTTTGCGACTTATGATGAAACATCGCAGAATTATGAATTTGTTTTTTTCAGGTTTTTCTGTGCTGTAGAAAGCATCAGCTTGATACGGTTGAGCTGGTTAACTTCCGATGCACCCGGATCATAATCGATTGCAACGATATTTGCGCCCGGATATTCGTGACGAATTTCCTTAATGACACCTTTACCGACGATATGGTTTGGCAGGCAGGCAAATGGCTGCGCACAGACGATGTTGGTTGCTCCCTGTGCAATCAGTTCAAGCATTTCTCCAGTTAAGAACCAGCCTTCGCCGGTCTGGTTACCGCAGGAGACGATATGCTCTGCCTGTTTTGCCAGATCCTGAATATATGCAGTTGGCTCAAAATGTTTACTCTTTGCAAGTTCATCCCTTGCATCCTTGCGCAGCCACTCAAAGAAGCGGATGAGCATATTGTTGATGCGCTTGGATTTTGCGGTAGCTCCAAGATAATCCGCCTTGAAATTCTGATTGTAGCAGCAGTACAGTAAGAAATCGGTCAGATCCGGTACGACTGCCTCAGCGCCTTCGGATTCGAGCAGATCCACAATATAGTTGTTGGCAGCCGGAAGGAACTTGACAAGGATCTCTCCAACCACACCGACACGCGGCTTTTTCTCATCCGTCATTGGCAGATTGTCAAAGTCGCGGATGATCTGACGGCACATTTTGCGATATTTACGGTGGGACAGAATCTTGGTGTTGCCAACAAAGTCAATGACACGTTTTTTCCATTTTTCATGCAATGCGTTGGCAGATCCCGGTACCTTTTCGTATGGGCGCACACGGTAGAGACAGCGCATGAAGATGTCTCCGAATTCCAGGGCATACAGACCATGCTGGATCAGGCTTGGTGTGAGTTTAAATCCCGGATTTTTCTCCAGTCCGACCATATTGATGGAGATGACCGGAATATCCGGGTGGTCGGCTTTGGTCAGTGCACGGCGGATAAATCCAATGTAGTTGGTCGCACGACAGCCACCACCGGTCTGTGAGATCAGGATTGCTGTTTTGCTCAGGTCATATTTGCCGGACATTACCGCACTCATAATCTGTCCGATGACAATCAGGGACGGATAACATGCATCGTTATTTACATACTTTAAACCGACATCGACACATTCTCTGGACGGAACATCCGGGATGACCAGATTGTAGCCTGCGGCACGGAATGCCGGAACGAGAAGTTCAAAATGGATCGGTGACATCTGTGGACAGATGATGGTGTAATCTTTACGCATTTCCTCGGTAAAGATAACGCGCTCGTAATTTGCCGGCTTGATTTCGCGTTTTTCATGTTTTTTCTCTTTGACACGAATTGCAGCCAGAAGCGAACGGATACGGATACGGGCAGCACCGAGGTTGTTGACTTCATCAATCTTTAAGCATGTATAAATTTTTCCGGAATTGGTCAGAATATCGCTGACACAGTCGGTTGTTACGGCATCCAGTCCGCAGCCGAAGGAGTTCAGCTGGATGAGGTCCAGATCATCCCTGGTCTTAACGTAGTTTGCGGCGGAGTACAGCCGGCTGTGGTACATCCACTGATCCATGACAATAAGCGGGCGTTCCAGATTCCCCAGATGGGAAATGGAATCTTCTGTCAGTACACACATACCGTAGGAAGTAATCATTTCCGGAATACCGTGATTGATTTCCGGATCAACATGGTATGGACGACCGGCCAGCACGATACCGCGGCGATGGTGTTCTTCCATATATTTCAATACTTCTTCGCCCTTCTTCTGCATCTCCAGACGGGTCATGGCAAGTTCTTTCCAGCCTTCGGATACGGCATCACGTACTTCGGCTTCTGGAATATGGAATTCTTTCTTAAAACAGTCTACGAGCTGTTTGGAAAGGACTTCTTCGTTTGTAAACGCCATGAACGGGTTTAAGAACCGCATCTGTCCACTCGTAATTTCCTCAACATTGTTTTTAATGTTTTCGGAATAAGAAGTTACGATCGGGCAGTTGTAGTGGTTGTTTGCATCCGGAAACTCGTTGCGCTCGTAAGGAATCGCCGGATAGAAAATAAAATCTACATTCTGGTGGATCAGCCAGGAAATATGACCGTGCGCCAGTTTCGCCGGGTAGCATTCGGATTCGCTTGGAATAGAATCAATGCCGAGTTCGTAGATTTTTCGTGTGGACTGCGGAGAGAGAACCACACGGAAACCGAGCTTCTTAAAGAACGTTGCCCAGAACGGATAGTTTTCATACATGTTCAGTACACGCGGAAGTCCGACGGTCCCGCGGGTTGCTTCGGCTTCTGACAGAGGTTCATAAGCAAAAATACGTTTGTTCTTATATTCGAAGAGGTTTGGAATATTCTCTTTGTTTTTTTCTTTTCCAAGTCCGCGCTCACAGCGGTTTCCGGTAATATACTGACGGTTGTCTGAAAACTTATTGATCGTCAGCAGACAGTGGTTTGTACATCCCTGGCAGCGTGCAAGCTTGGTAGTGTAGGACAGTTTATTGATCTGTTCAATGGACAGCATCGTCGTCTGATAGCCGGCTTCGTGACGTTCGCGGGCAATCAGTGCGGCACCGAAAGCACCCATGATTCCGGCAATGTCCGGACGGGTTGCGTGGACACCGGCAATTTTTTCAAAACTGCGCAGAACGGCGTCATTGTAGAAAGTACCACCCTGAACAACAATATTTTCTCCCAGATCTTTGGCATCGGACAGTTTGATCACCTTAAATAATGCGTTTTTGATTACAGAGTAGGCAAGTCCGGCAGAGATATCGGCAACGGAGGCGCCTTCCTTTTGTGCCTGTTTTACCTTTGAGTTCATAAATACGGTACAGCGGGTACCAAGATCAATCGGATGTTTGGCAAACAGTGCTTCTTTGGCGAAATCCTGCACCGTGAAGTTTAAGGATTTTGCAAAAGTTTCAATGAAAGAACCGCAGCCGGAAGAACATGCTTCGTTTAACTGAACCGAATCTACGGTCTGGTTCTTGATCTTGATGCATTTCATATCCTGACCACCGATATCGAGGATACAGTCTACATCCGGTTCAAAGAAAGATGCAGCATAATAATGGGATACGGTCTCAACTTCACCCTCGTCCAGCATCAGAGCGGCTTTGATCAAAGCTTCACCATATCCGGTAGAGCAGGAGTGGACGATTTCCACATCTTCCGGAAGTCTGGAATAAATATCCTTGATTGCGGAAATGGTAGTACCTAATGGATCTCCTTCATTATTATGGTAGAAAGAGTACAGAAGAGTGCCATCTTCACCTACCAGTGCCGCTTTGGTTGTAGTAGAGCCCGCATCAATACCGAGGAAGGCTTTACCATGGTAGGAAGACAGTTCCTTCATTGGCACCTGGTCTTTATTATGACGATTGGTAAATTCGTTATAGTCATCTTCTGAGGCAAAGAGCGGCTGCATACGCTCAACTTCAAAGTCCATCTGAATGTGATCGGCAAGTCTCTGCTGCATAGTCTGAATAGGTATGTCCAGATCATGCTCAGAATTCAGTGCAGATCCAATAGCAGCAAAGAGGTGGGAATGATCCGGAGCAATGGTATGTTCGTCATCCAGCTTCAAAGTACGGATAAATGCCTCTTTCAATTCAGATAAAAAATGAAGCGGTCCACCAAGAAATGCTACGTGTCCGCGAATTGGTTTACCGCAGGCAAGACCACTGATGGTCTGATTGACTACTGCCTGGAAAATCGAGGCAGATAAGTCTTCTTTCGATGCACCTTCGTTGATCAATGGCTGAATGTCAGATTTGGCAAATACACCACAGCGCGCTGCAATGGGATAAATTGCCTGATAATTAGCAGCGTATTCATTTAAACCACTGGCATCAGTCTGAAGAAGAGAAGCCATCTGGTCAATAAAAGAACCGGTACCACCGGCACATACACCATTCATACGCTGCTCAATATTACCGCCTTCAAAATAAATGATCTTGGCATCTTCGCCGCCGAGTTCGATTGCTACATCGGTCTGAGGGGCATAGTCCTGAAGG
>OGWR01003060.1_pt1 | contig 11177 bp, 15 predicted proteins | sample 1576061 | NCBI WGS metagenome assembly OGWR01 (sample SAMEA3541511, study PRJEB24748) | human gut metagenome | biome: human gut; feature: human-associated habitat; material: faeces | place: China | collected 2012 | reverse complement strand
ATACAAGTGTACAAATAACCGGGCCAAATTAAAGGCAAACTCAACTGGCGAATTTGTTAACGACGCTGCCACCCTATCTGTTTTACATCTATAGCTTCCCGGCTCCGTGTAATCGTTTAGATCTGCTCGCTCTGGTATGATATTTTTAGGATCTAGAGAATAAGAGTTTAACATTCGATCTATTACTATGCTCAACGGGTAGAAAAAACCACAGACTGATTCGTCTTCTCTCTCATCTACAAACTCCGAGATCAACGCACTTCCTGCTGACTGTTTCCATTTGCATAGAGAAAGCTGGAAGAAGTTTTTTTCTTGAACTATGTCGGGCGGTTTGCCTGCTCCTTCTACACCCTTTAAAAGTTTAAGCTTTGTGTTTCTATTCTCCAAGTCGTCTGACATTTCTAATACAAGCCTATCATACCTGTCTTTTACTCCTCCAATTTCTGCATCTATTCGAGTAGTTTGCTCTATTTCTGCAAGCCTACCACCCAATACTGCATAGCCTGTAGCTACTGATACACTTCTACTATCTCCACCTATTGTGGGCTTCATTTCTGGTGAATCAAATGATCCTTCAGATACGACAATGCCGTGTCCAGCTACTACATTGAAAAAATCGGCAAAATCCTGAGCAAACACTGGTCTATCATATTTTCCACCAGACTCAACTGAATTAAATGGTGTTGATTTTATTACGACTTCTGTAGCCATCTATTTTAGCCCCCTTTCTTTTATTAGCTTTATCTTATCAAAAGTTAATGGTGATTTATCACCTAAAATAACAGATATATCTTCTCCGTCCGACCCTATGGACTCAATCACGTTTATAAGTCTAACGTCAGTGCTGTAACCTGTTTCTTCATCTCTTACTGTAATTATATCGCCAAGATTAAAGTCTTCTCTATACTTAAACCTGCTGTTTAAATTCATCTCACAGTTCAATAGCTTTTGCACTTTTAAGTTCTCCATTTGGCTTTTACATTCATTCTTTAACATGTTTATATAATACGGTGTCTCAATCTCTACTGTTTGATCTTCCGTTTGTATAGTCTTTGATATATAAGTTAACGAAAAATACTCTTCTCTTCTGTCCCAGCCTGTTTGCTCTACATCTTCAAAATAAGTTGTTTCTACTGGCTTACCTGTTGCACTATCGTTGTCACCTATTATATAGCCATAATTTACATAATTTTCTGTGTCTATGCTAAAATCTATGTCTTTTAAAGTGCCTTTTGATTGCTCTAATATAATCCTTTTATTTGCGCTTTGGCTGTATGTCCTATCTACGCCGCTATAAATTTCTACATTTAATTTTCCATTTAACTTATCAGACACTCTTAATCCTTCGCCCGTAGTTTTGCATATCTTTAGAAGCTCTTCTAAAACATTGGCTCCTTTTTCGCATGTATAATCTAATAGTGAGGTAGAATCTTTACTGCTTATAATTAAATTACTCATTTTTCTTTTTTCATTAGCTGGAGAGATAAAATTGTAGTTTATTAGATCTTCTAGAATATATGTGCTACTTTTATTTGTTGCTTCATATTGATCTATGGCTACTCTCCAACTTAATACATCTGAAACCATCTTGCCTTTTATTATCAATTTTGATACATCTTTTTCTCTTAGTTTGTTTACAAACTGTATTATGCCAAAATGATTTCTATCTCTTGGATATTCTAATATAAAATCGTTTTGAAAAAAATCAAAATAGCTAACATCACAAACAATTTCAAAACTTCCTGTCTCTTGATATGCCGGCTTCCAGATAAAAGATTGATACTTTGTTATAGGATGAATTCTCTTCAAAGTCAATGGATTTAGTATATATAATGTCTGAGCCATTACTTCTGCACCTCCACAAATTCCTCTCTATATCTTAAAAAGTAGTCCAGCCCTGCTTCATTTGATTCCGCTGTTACTAACATGATATTAACACCTACACTTAATTGTACAAAACTCGAATCCCTCGTCATGTTATTGAATATCTCTTGCGTAACCCCCGCTCTTGTTAGCGTAAGACTTTCTTCTCCTGCATAAGTTATTATGTTTATAATATCTCCACCTTCAAGATTTAAGTTTTCAAACTGTAAAAATTGTCCATTTGTTTCGTTTTCTATCTTCGGGTTTTCTGCATTTCCTGAAACCTCTATCTGCATGTTTATACCTACTGAAGTATCTGACTTGTTATCTATTTTAAAATTATTTCTTGCACCAGCTATTCCTAAAGGTATTCCTGTATCTGCTGGTATCTCTAAGGGAAACCCTTTAACTGGCTGATTTATATTTGCTGATACCACCTTCTCTTCATTTGATAGAAAGAATGGATAACCGGCTAAAAACGAAATAGTAAACTTACACAAAATATCATTATTTTCTTTATATTCTTTTGCATATTTTATCGACGTTTCTGACACACAATCTATATACCAGTCAAAGTACTTTATTCTATAGCTTGAAAGCGGATTAAAAAACTTATTTATAACCTTTTTTCTTTCTTCCATATCTGCTTCATTTTCTGCAACTATCCAGCCAATCAATGAAATTGATCTTGGCTCTAATGTTGTAGAATCTTTTCTGCTTCCTACCAAATTAGCAAAAGTTGTGAAATTGTGTTTTCCCTCTACTGCTCCAAAATCTATGCTTTCTAATACATATACTCCGCTGTCCTCGGAAAGGATGATAGAGTTACTTAAGTTTAAATCTGTAATAGTTATTTGATTTACCATTTTTATCTCTCTACTCCTTTCTAAAATCCTTGCAAGAAGTCCCTTTGCTCTTTTATTGCTAGCCTTGCACAAGCATAAGGATCTAACGGGTCTGGCGAATTAAATATGTTTGTAACGCTTATAGGCCTTTGATCTTCTATTCCCGTGCCATAATCTACATTATAACTTTTTTCGCTTGATAAGCCTCCTATGCTTGTACTAAACTTTATGTCTTCAGAGCCAACTGCTGTTTTTCTTGCTGCATCTATAGCCAGCACCATAGCATCTTCTATCAAAGGTATATCTTCTATTATTCCTAATGCAATACCTTGTGGAATGGGCTTGCCGACTTCTCTTTTAAATAACTTTGATGGTGATTTGCTTTCTGACTTTCTTTTAGCTGCTTTTTTTGCACCTTCTATAGCTGCTTCAGCTGCTAAAGAAATAAGATAGGCAGCCTTATTTATTCCAGAAGCTATACCAGAAGATATGTCCTTACCTACTCCTACAAAGCTTATACTTTGCACAGATGTTTTACCACCTTGAACTGCGCTATAAGCTGCATTAGAGACAAGCTGGGCATTTGATCTTATTCCGCTTGCCGTTTGACTTGACTTAGATTTACCAGTAGATGTATACTCTACGCTTTCAGCACCTTGCTTTCCTGCTTGTGCCATTTCTCTCCCTGCCGCTTGCGTGTTTCCTTTTTGATTTCTTACTGCGGCAGGAAACTTTTGTGCTAATATATCAGCAGCCTCTTGCACTGTTATTTCGCCGTTCTGTATTTGAACTCTTAGTTGATTTACAAGCTCTTGCCCTTCTGTGCCTGCATTTTGTACAGCTTTGTCAAAATTTATCAAAGCATTCAATTCATCTATTGTGGTAGGTATTTGGTATTTACCTTCGTTTATCCCTTTCGTTACAGACTCTGGAATTTTTTGTCCAGTTTTCTCGAATTGTGCTACAACTTCGTCCCATACCCCAGATTGTTTCACGGCTTCATTCGCATACCTATTAGCATCTTCCAAGGCGATTAAAGTAGCTTGAGATAGATCTCCGTACTCTCTTTCTAAATCGATTATATTTTGTTGCAAGCTTGAATTAGCCGCCTTTTCAGAGTCTGTCATTTTGTTCCAACGTCCTCTAGCATCTGCTAACTCATCACCTACAGTTTTTAATTTATCATTTGACTTAACATATTCTTCTAAAGCATCTTTGCTTTGTTCATAATATGCATTTGCTAAGGCTTGTTCTTTTTGTGCTTGTATCTTTTCATATATAGCATCCGTAGTCTGATTTAATTTATCAGTTTCCTCATCATATGATAGATTTAAACCTTCTACAGATTCATTCAATAAATCTACATATTGTTTTATTTGCTCTTTTTGCGTAGCCGACTTATTTTCAACTCCAAGCAAACTATTCAACTTACCATAGTAAGAATCTATACTGGCATTTTCCGCTTGAACAGACTGTATTTTTTCCTCCCTTGCTTGCGAGGCTTTTTTCGCCGCTTTTGTTTCTTCATTATACGCGCTAACTACTTCATAAATACCTACTGCCAATATTCCTGCCGCCGCTGCAACTGCTGTATATGGATGAGCCTTCAATACTTTAGACAATCCTGACGCTGCTTTGCTCACTGAATCCTGAGACTTTACCAATGTAGAGAACCCCTTTAATGCTGGGCTTGCTGCTGCTGCGACCGCCAATAAAGCTATTGAAACATCTTGTATAGGTTCTGGTAAATCAGTAAAAGCCTCTATTCCCTCCGAAGCTAATTTTGATAGCTTAACAACAAAAGGAGCCATGGCTGTTGCCACTTTCCCCAAAGCTTGTTGCATGTCTATCATTGCATTTTCATAGTCTATTATCTCTTTATTGTTTTTAGCCCATTGTTCATAAGAATCATTTAACCCTGCGTCGGCTAAAGTTTTAAGAACTAAATCTTGTTTTTCCGCTTCCGTATTGCATGCTGCAAGCTGCTTATCAAAATTTTCTGCTCCTACACCTACTCTGTCAAGCAATTCTGCAAACTGCCCTATTGACTTTCCTGTTGCTAACGTTTCTTGCAAACTATCTGACAATGATTCTATCTTTAATGTATCAGGAAACTTTTGGGCCGCTCCCGATAGTCCTTCTACAGCTATTTGTAAATTTGATTCTGTAAAGCCTGCTTGCAACAAATTAGAAATGCCTTCTACTGAGGAATCTGTTTCTCCAGATACAGCATTAAAAGTTCTAAATGCTTCTTCTGTTACTCCAATACCTACGGCTGCATTCTTGGCATTTTGTTCAAGCATTGACATATCTCGTCTGAATTCTTGAGTTGTTGGCACTGTAGCTGCCATTGAGGTTAACAAACCTGCTGAAACTTTAGATAACCCTGAAAGCTTTTGAGATAAGCCATCTGCGGATTCTCCTAATTTTTTAAAATCTAAATTCTTCCCCGCGTCTGTTACGTTTTGTTTTATGTCTTTTAAATCTTGCACTACTTCATTATATGCTCTTTGAAAGTTACTTATGTTCAAAGTAATCGAAGCTTCCGCATTTCCTAAATTTACAGACAAAAGTTAACCCCCTTTCTTACTTAATTATCTACACCTAAATCAAAATAAAAATCACTTATGGTTTTGTACTTCTTCTTTTGCTTTATTTCTTTTGGCTTCTTGCCATCCTTTACACTTTGCATAAAATAATAAAAAGCCTCATTGATACACCATGCTAAATAATCTTGTTTTACTCCTAATATATCAGAAGGCTTTTCATTGTACATTATGCTCATGTTTGATATTTCATACATTCTATTTAGATTAGTCACGAAAGGGTATCATCTCTGATACTTTCTTATCTACATAGTTATATATAGATAATAACTGCATGTCAGAAAGCCTTATTTTAGCCCCTCTAAGCTCTTTCATTGAAGGCTCAATTAGAACTACATCGGCCATTTTCAAAGCCAGATTCATAAGATTTCTTGCCCTCTTATCTGCAAAATTTATAGTAACGTTGTTGTTTTCGTCTTTCTCTAAAGTATCAAAATACTTTCTGACCTCTACAATTAATGTATTTGGAATTTTACCTAATCTATATATTTCTACAAGAGACGGAACTCTTACTCTGGCTACAAATGGCTTACCATTTTCAAACGGTGCTAACTCTACTATTTCTCCTTCAAAATATTCCTTGATCTCATTTACATTTGTTATTTTCAATTCTGACATTTATTTTCTCCTTTCAATTATCCTACAACCGGTAAAGCATCTACATAAGTAATTTTATATGGCGGCTGTCCTTTGTTTGGCGCCGAAGTTATTGTATACGTTGCCACACTAAACTCGCCATCTTTTCTACTGAACTCTATAGGTGATCCCTGGCAGTTTGGATACTCGATGCACTCGTAGTTTACTATTTCACCGGCTGCATCATATACTGCAGAATAAGCCTTTCCTGTAAAAGTTTTAGGCTTTACATCTGCTCCTGATGCTGGTGGCGTATATGATTCTATTTTTGAATTTGTGCCAGGGTCAGAGTAAGTTATTTCTCCGCCCTGAAGCTGCAATACAAGCTCTGGTGAAAAAACGTTATCTGTCAAAGTAATTGTATTACCAGTTATTGTTTTGCTACCTCTTTTCTGTGCTATAAGTCTATCCTTTACAATTAGCTTTGTGGCTTCTCTTTCTTCTATCTCTGGAGCAACAGTTATCTCAGATGCTGATTTAAGAAGATATTCTGTGCCATCTGCTTCGGCAAAAGTAAACATTTCAACATCTATAGTAGCTATTTCTAAAGTCGCTTTTGTTGCCATTATTTTACCTCCTTAATATGACTTTTTATAATTAACATACTCTATACTTACCATATGAGCCTTTAATGAATCATCATAAAAGCTTGGTGTTTCAAAATTTGTAGATCTTATTAGCGGATTTAATTTGTCCATAGACTTTTTTACCCTATTGACCAAACTTTCCAAAGAACTATACTTTTGCTTTGGAACATAACATAAAACAGAATAATTATCTGCATTTGCTCTTTTACCTGCAACTCTTGACAGCCCTTCTTTTTTTACCACCAAATATTCAGACTCACATTCACCAAGCTTGATTCCTGGTGAATAAACATCAAACCCCTCTTTTTTTAAATGTAAAAATATATCTTGCCATCTGTTTTCACTCATTTTTACACCCTCTAAATACTGTTCATTATCCCTTTTAAACCTTCTATAACTCCTGGTCCTCTTAGTTTTGCTGTAGGTGCTACTATTGCATATTTCTTTTCATTAGCTAGCTCCAACCATATACCATATCTTACGCCATGAGCAAGCTTTATTTCTATTTCATTTTTTGAAGGCAAGCTTGCTCTAGCTGTGAGATATTTTTTTGCATCTCCACTCCTATCAGTCCATGGTCTTTTGGCTTTCATTTCTGCTTCTAAATTTTCAGCCTCTGTACTTGCATACATTAGCAAACCATATCTAAGCCTTTGTTCAAAATCGTCTAGATTGTTTAGAAGCTTCTGCGTATCTATATCAATTTTCAGTCCATCTGCCATAGTCAATTTCCTCCATCGATATATCTGCAACAATGTTCCACTCGCTTATATTTGCAAAACCTGTAACCTTAAAAGTTTTTTTACTTATAGTTAGAAGATCTCCAATATTTAAAAAAGCGGCTTCATCATATAAACAAAGAATCATAGGAACTTTTTTAGTCCTATATTGAGTCGAATCCCCTGTCAATACCGAAATAGTTTGGCTTTGTTCATGATACAAACCTTTCAACTTTCCTACTATAACTTCATTGTCTGTAAGTTCTCCAAACTCATTTTTTTCTTTTCTTTTAAATTCATATTCTGAGCCACTTCTTTTTATTTCTCTTTTTATCTTATATGCTTCAAACTTGTTATTTATCATTTAACATCACTCCTTTAAATGTCCTGAATTAAACTTTTTATATCGTGACGCCAATCTTTTAAAATAACCTGAAGTATCTTGTGTATTCAATCCACTGACCGCTATTGAAGAATCTTCTGACTTTATGATTAACATTTCATAAATTGTAGCATTTACATCACCATTATTTTTGTCAAGATAAAATTGAAAATCATCATCTTCAAAATAAGGCGATTGTTGCTCTCTTATTTCTTTCTTGATTCTTTCTATATCTGTCATATTTCACACCTTTATTCACCATCAATAAAAGTTTTAACAATGGCTTTTATTTCCTCTGACGTTGTTTTTCCCTGAAGATCTATATCATTTAATTCTACAAACTTCATTGTTTCATCTTTTGTCCATTTAGATATAGGCTTTTCCATTACTTCTTCTAAAAACATGTCGTCTTCGTTTTTATCTTCTGTGCCTTCAGTTTCTACAATTTTCTCATTTTCATCTTCTTTCATTACAGAAAAGCCCTGACGGGAATACATCCCGTCAAAAGCTCCTTTGCTAACTTCAAAGACGTCTATACCATTTGTTATTTTAACCATGTTTACATCTCCTCAATTACGCTTTAGTATCTAAAATATAAATTTCATCAGCCGATTCAAACGAAGGCAGACATATCATTGATACAATAGTTTCAACATTTACTGGATCAACTTTTTGAGTCGTAGTTACTGCTACACCTGTATCTGTTAACGATACATTTGCAACGTTTGAACTCATAAGATCGGATTCGGCCGGTGTAGTTCCAAACCAAGTCTTTCCAAGAGCTCCTTCTGGGAATAATACGAAAGTATCTTCTGGCATAAATGGAGTTGCTGCACCTGTTTCATCTTTGTATCTCTTGTCATTAACCATTACAGTAATCCCTACTTCTTCAAGTAAGAAGTCTTTAAGTTTAGCATCAGAAACAGTACCAGCACCATCTGAAAGAACAAAGATTGATTTCTTTACCTTGTCATTGTTTCTAATCTGTCTCCATACCTTTCCGTTACACATTGCTCTTGTAACTTCTGCACCTGTGTCATCCCGCACCTTTTCTTTTGCCGCTCTGATATCTTCGATAGGGTCTGCTGTTGCTACAGTTTCCCAAGAAGTTGTAACAGTACTCTTATGCTCTGCTGGAATACCATAATCAAAGCTAAATGCCTGCCCATTCGCTGTCATTGCTACAATTCCGGTGGTAAGCGCCATCATCCTCATTCTTTCTCTTGAAGCCGCTGCACCTCTAAGCAGTCTCATTTCATCATCAAACACCCTATTCATTACAGAATCAATATAAGCCTGATTTCCGGTCTCAAGAACCATGTTAAGCTCCTGTCTGAGTTCTTCATCTATGTAAGTTGATTCCTTAAAGTAAGGCATCTCGGCAGTAAGTTTATCAAATCCAATTCTCGGTCTTGGAACTGCACTTACGTCAAAAGCTGATACCTTAAGAACTACAGGCAGTCCTTTTGAGCCCTTGATCCACTTTAAATCAATACCTCTTTTCTTATCATCAGGGAAAAGCTCTTCGCACGGATATGGTGCTTCATCCTGAGTAAACTCTTCCCAATAAGCAGTCAAATTCTGACTTGTCATTAAATCAAAGATAGTCATTATTTAATATCCTCCCTTTTTAATTCTAAAGCATTTATTTTGCCCGATAATATAAAACTATTGCTTTTCAAATAGAATTGCTCAGAAGTTAAATCTGAACCTCTCATAACTATAATTTTACCACGGTGATAAGCTTGCTTGCTGCATCATTAGCAACTGCCGTATCAATCTTACCCTGAGTAACTGTATCAATTCTATTTTTATTTACGAAACCAAATACCAAAGCTGTTCCGTTCGCATTGCCTTCTGTTACATCTACATCGTGAAGCAGCATCGCGTTCATAGCATTCGTATCGTCGCCAAGCTTTGCTGCTGTCTGCAAGTTAGCAAAATCTACATTCAACGGTGTGCCTGCCTTTGCAATCGTTTTGCTTCCTACAGCAACTCCAATTGTTTTTGGAACTACACATCCAACTGAATACTGCAAATCTACATTTGCCAAAATCTGTGTTGGAGCCACCATTGTTACCTTTGAAATACCACTCTTGTTTAACATTTATGAATTCCTTCCTTTCTCTTTTAATCCCAATAACTTTTCTTGTTATTTTTTACTCTTCTCTGAGCTGCCAATCTTGCCCCAAGAGACTGATCTTCTTTATCGCCTTTATTATTTTTAGAACTAAATGAAGAGCCTGTGCCATCTTTCTTTTTGGTAGACTCGTCTTTCTTACCATCTTCTTCAGCTTCTTTAAACCATACAGAATATTTGGTTTTAAGTTCGCTGATTACTGTCTTAGCATCCTGATCTTCACTTATTCTTGCCATTACTAATGTCATGGCATCTTCTACGTACTGAGACTGAACACCTACCATCATTAACTCTGCTTTTGTTTCAGCTTCCATAGCCCTTTTTTCGGCTTCTGCTATTTTTTGATCGCTTTCATTCTGGTTTTCCAATCGCTTTTGTTCTTCTGATTTCTGGCTATCAACAATAGCCTTGAACATAGCTACAGCCTTCTTGTCTTTGGGATCAATTCCTAACTGCTTATAGACAGAATTTACTCCTTGTCTTTTTTCTCTTGCTGCAAGTTTATTTACCTCATCCTGAGTAAATGTTTTTCCTTTTACTTTTGTTTCTTCTTCTTCCTGATTATCAGTATCAGAACCAGTTTTATTTTCTTCCTGCTCAATATCTTCCTGTCCCTCTACCATTCCCTCTTTTTTGTTTACATCTTCTGCCATTTTGTTTCTCCTTTCGTAATCCATATTATCCTTATGGTAGGTTGTAATAATCTATTTTAAAACACATAACTTAAATGTGTCTTCAAACGAAGTTGATCCTTCTAAATATTTCATTGTTTTATTATTTGCATTTTGCGCCAAATAAAACCTTTTTACTTTTATCTCATTATTTATTTCTTTTAATTTTTCGTTATCTTTTTTACTTATGCTTTTGCCTTTCTTTCTTAACATAGACAATCTCACAAATAGCTTTTCATATTCCATAAGCAAATCTAATGTTTCTTTATTGTCAATTTGTACTGCATGTTTTTTACCACAATTGGAACATTTCACAAAAGTTACAAAATAAACATCATTGTCTATTGTTACAGGCTTTTTTGACATTATATTATTTACATTTAATAAAAAGCTTTCTTTACATTTTTCACATTTAAAATATATCTCATTTAATTTCATTTTTTATTTCTCCTTTTTATTATAAAAATAAAGCAAAACCGATATTTCTATCGGCTTGCTACTCTTAACGATTTATTTATAACACTTCTGGTGGATTATTAAAATCTGTCATTATTACATACCTTTCGTTCAAATATTCCTCGATTTTGTTTTTCATTTCCTTTACCTCCGTAAATTTAAGTTTATTATTATATTATTATTATATACTATAAATTTATATTTGTAAATAGTTTTTTATAAAAAATATAAACTTTTCAAACTTAATTTTTACATCATTATCTAATTTGTCT
>OGWR01003059.1_pt1 | contig 11178 bp, 6 predicted proteins | sample 1576061 | NCBI WGS metagenome assembly OGWR01 (sample SAMEA3541511, study PRJEB24748) | human gut metagenome | biome: human gut; feature: human-associated habitat; material: faeces | place: China | collected 2012 | reverse complement strand
GTCGACATCAGATGGGAAGGCCTCGCACCGACAAGAGACGAGCCGGAAGACCTGCCCGTTGCCGACAACCCGCCGACAGCTCTCGCGGAATAGAGCTAAGGGTGTCAGAACAGACGGCTGCGCCGGCTCGCGCGTATCGTTCCGTCAGATTCATTGGCATCTGTTCTTGTCCGCCGAAAGCTGAGGGCTTTTAAACGACAGGAACAAAATTAAATAAAATTATGCCAATGAAAATTCTACACAGACTGATGCTTTTGACGCTCATTCTCGCTTCAGCGCTTCCCGGTTACGGAGCATGGAGCGAAACCGACGGCGTCTATTACATCAAAAACGGAGACGGCCTCGAAGAGGCGTTCACCGTCGACGGCTCAATCACCTACTGCAATCCTGGCACTAACGTTCCGTCGTATAAAGACAACGGCGCCGTGTTCGTTCCGAAGAATGCAGGAGAGGTAATCTCGATAGAGGTTCTCGAGAATACATGCGACAACACCTGTTACGTGCTCGTCTACGACGGCGCAATCGCCAAAGTCGGCTACGGCACCAGCGACGGAAAAGACCAGTCGGGCTATCTTCCCGCCGGCTGGAAGCTCAAGCTTCAGAACGGGTCGGCCGGAACAACCTACACCTCAGAGTCGGCCGACGGCAAACTCAGTCTCGGCTTCTCGTCGAAATCAGGCTCGAAAGGCACGGTGAAAATCCGCGTCTCTTCGGTAAAAGCCACCGACATGGAATATAAGAGCGTTTCGGCCCTGACCGACATTGCCCGTCCGCGCCGTGGCGCCAAAAACCAGATTCTTGCCGCCTATCAGGTGACTACCGAAGGGCTCAACAATCCCCTTTCGATCGACCGCCTTCAGGTGAACTTCACCCCCTCCCCCACTCTGTTTGACAATGTGCGCCTGTCGACGTCGGCCACACCGACCGACGAAACCGTCGTAGCCACCGCCGAAGGAGGCATCCTCGCCGTTACGAGCGGCAGCCTGCGTCCGGGCGCGAACAAATATTATGTCGTTGCCGACATCCAGCCCGATGCTTCGGGAGCCATGCCGGCCTGCGTGCTCGCCACTCTGAAAGTCGGCGGCACTGACCGAGATGTCTCCGGCGCCGTCACCGGCGCCCCGATTGTAGACAACACCATTTATATGGCCGAAGGTGAAAGCGCCCAAACCTTCACCATCTCGGGCGACACCGACTTCTTCGACGCCGGAGGCCCCGACGCCAACTATCCCGAAAAGACCTCGGGCATTATAACATTCAAGCCCTCCGAGGCCGGAAAGGCCATAAAGATCGACTTCACCGAACTGGCCCTGTTCAACACCTCGTCGACCGGACTTAACGACGTGCTCAAAATCTACAACGGCACCGAAGTCAACGAGGCCAATCTTCTGAAAACCCTGCTCAAGGAGAATTCCGCACTGGTCAAGTCGGCTGCCGCCGACGGCTCGCTGACCCTCAGCTTCACGAGCACGACAGGCATTCCCGCCAAGGGCTGGAAAGCAGTCGTCGGACAGTATGTTCCCGGCCCCATGACAATTTCGTCGGTCAAAGGCGAAACGCTCACCGGCGACAACAAGACCGCAGGCATGGGGCAGCAGACCCCGATGATTCTGTTCGACATCGTGACCGATAACTCACAGAATCCGATGAGCCTGACCGCAATCGACTTTACCAAGGGCGAAAACGTCAGCGCCGCCAAGCTCTACAAACTCGGCGACAGCAGAGATAACGCCGGCAGCGAGCTCGATCTTACGGGTCTCAACGCGCAGCTTGCCGAAGGGCACAACTATTTCCGCCTTGACGCCGTTGTCAACGACGGCGTGGCCAACGGCGCCAAGGTAGAGCTTACGCTCAACGGCGTGACCGCAGGCGGAACATCAAACACACTGACCCCCGCCGTCGCTGCTTCGCGCGACGTACTTAACGTAGTTTATGCCCTCGAAGGCACACAGACCGTAACTTTCAGCCAACCCTGGCAGTTCAAGTCGGAAGAAGGCTTCTCGGGCAAATATGCCGACGGATCGACCGACCGCATCGTCATCTTCAAACCCGCGACACCCGGCGCACGCGCCCAGCTCGACTTCTCGGAATTCGCAGTCTACTACTCATCGTCGAGCTACTACGGAGCGCGCGCCGTCTTCGAGATCTACAACGGCTCGGAATGCCAGGCCGACAATCTCGTCTGGAGCGTTAAGAGCACCGACGACGCCAAGAATCCGCCCGCCCGCATCCGCTCGGCTGCCGCCGACGGCTCACTGACGGTGAAGTTCAACCCGAAAGCGAGCTCGTCGTCATACTGTGAGAAAGGATGGACAGCCACCGTCAAGGAATTCATTGACCACGACATGACCATCACCGGCATCACCGGCACGCAGAACACCGCCGACGCAGGCGTCGGAGCCTCGAACGTCGATCTCATCAAGTTCGTCACCGAGGCCGAAGGCACGAAGTCGAAGCTCACAATGAAGAGCGTTGCGCTCAGTCTGACAGGCGCGTCGGCAATGACAAAAGTCAAGGTCTTTGCCGGGACTACCGACAACCTCGCCGAAGCCTCTCTGTTCGGCGAAGCAGACGCCGCCGCATCGGTGACCGTCAACGGTTCTCTGGAACTTTCGGAAGGGAACACCAACTGGTGGGTATGCGCCGACATCAAATCCGACGCCGAGCCCGAGACGGCCATCGACACCGCACTGACCGGACTCACAGCCGCCAACGGCACAACCATTCCCGCCTCGTTCGATCCCGAAGGAACGCGCACAATCAAGCTCATAACCATCCTCGACGCGGGCAATCACATTGTCAACGTCAGCCGCAACCTCCACTTCCTCGACGACGGCGGAGCCGACGGCAAAATAGGAAGCGTCATCGGTTCGAGCAAAACAGCCTCATTCACCTTCGTTCCCACCGACGCAAACAACGTTATCACCGTCAACACCTCGGGAACATTCTCGATAGGCAACGGCCACATGGACATCTACAGCGGCCGCGAAGCCAGCAGCACGAACCGCCTCGGCTCGGTCACCGGCTACATGACAACCACCGGCCCCGCCAATCTCACTTCTGAAGCGGCCGACGGTTCGGTAACTATCGTCGTAAAGACTCCCACAGGCAAAACTCTCGACGGTTTCGACCTCGAAATCGGCGTGCGCGCCAAAGAAGACTATAAGCTCGGCGACGTGACGGCCACTCCGGCTGCCGGCGACAACGCCAAGACCGTGCGCGGCTCTAAGGATTTCGTCGTGCTCAATGTCGATCTCGACATTGAAGGCGACAAAGGGGACAACCTGCTCAACGGCATCACTGCCGCTGTCAGCAGCGACGTGACGCGCCTCGCCCTCTATGCCGCAACGGCCAACACGGTGTTCAACGCCTCTGTATCTGACCTCGTGGCCGAAGCCACCGTCAGCGCCGCCGGCGACATCAGCCTGAAAGGCGCCGAAGCCTACGACCTCGTCAAACGCGGAATCCACCGTCTATTCCTTGTAGCCGACTTCAACGCCGCCGCAGCTGACGGAACCGAGACTTCGGTTCAGCTGAAATCTGTCGAATATAACTCGACAGTCAGGACTATTGAAAGCGAGGCCGCCAAAGTGACGCTCACAGCCGGTCTTGCCGCAGGCGAATACAGCGTCGGCGGAGAATCGGCCGACTATGAGAATATAGCCGCGATGGCCTCGGCTCTCGAAAAAGGAATCGAAGGCCCAGTGACCTTCACTCTTGCCGCCAAGTCGTTTGCCGAGACCATGCGCCTGAAATCAGTGAAAGGCGCCTCGGAAACCAATACTCTGACAATCAAAGGCGCCGACCGCGACCAGACGGTTATCTCCCCGCAATTCAAAGATGTCGACAAAGACGGTATCGTCATTATCGAGGACACTCCATACGTCACCGTCCGCGACCTCTCGGTCAAGGCGGCCACAAATGAGTGGAAAGCCGGAATCTACGTCTACAACGGCTCTCATGATGTCACCCTCGACAATATAGTTGCCACAGCGCCCGAAATGACGAGCGGCTACAACGGCACTTCGCTTGTGCGCACCGACGCCGGACAGGAATCAGGCTCGACTTGCGACAACTTCACTCTGAAGAACAGCTCGCTGACCGGCGGATATATCACAGTATATGTGGCCGGCGACACCTATGTGGCCCGCAGCCGCCATCAGGGTGCACGCATACTCAACAACATTGTCAAGAAGGCATATTCAAAATCACTGTATGCCGTTGACATCGACAACCTCGAAATGGCGGGCAACACCGCCGACGATTTCGCAGTCGGAGGATCCTATACCGGCATGCATATAAACCGCATATATGGCGGCAAGATCCTCAACAACCGCATCGTAAACACCAATGGCTCGAAGAGTTCCGTAGGTCTCCAGATTAACACGGGCTGCCACGACCTTACGATAGGCAACAACGAGGTCATAATAACCGGTCAGAAACAGTATGGCTATGCCGTTCAGGTCAGCAACGACTGTCACGACCTTCTCTTCGCCCACAACACCCTGCGCAGCTCAGGCGCATCGGGATATGTGTTCGCAGCGACCGGCAACTACGTTCCCGCCGGAATACGGCTGGTGAACAACATCTTCCAGCAGACCGGAGCATCGGCTACCGACAACGGGGCCGCCGCTGTTTATATTGCCAACGACGATGACGTAAACGCCTACACCCTCAGCAACAATGCTATCGCCACCGATGCCCGCATGTTCAAGCGCAACTCTACCTGGGCCGCCACCCTCGACGAGATGAAAGCAATGTTCGCCGAAGACAGATTCACAGGCAACATCGCCGACAAGGCAAGCTTCCTCACCGACGGCGACAGCCACCTGACCGAACCCGGCAACTTCCGCGCCGCCCTTCCGCTTCACAACGAAGACCTGGCGGCCGACAAAGCCGGAGTGCGCCGCAACATGACGATCCCCACCATAGGTGCCTACGAATATGTCGACATCGAGGCCGTGAAGCCTGAAATGGCCGCCGGATATCCGACCTTCTCCGCCATTGAAGACTATTCGTTCAGCGCAACGAGCCGCTGGAACGTGACCGGCAAGCTCTATGCCAAGGCAATGGAAGCTTCAGAAGAGGCTCCCTCTATCGAGACCCTTATGAGCGCGACAGCCACCGACATAACAGCCGACACCGATGTTGTCAGCAAGTTCACCGGTCTGAAAGATCAGACTGCCTATAAGGTCTACTACTTCGTCAACTCTGCCCTGAACGTAGAGAGCGACGTGATAGCCACAGCTGAAGTGACCACTCTGCGCCATATCGAGCCGCTCACGCTCGAGGTTGAAGGAGGCGCCGCCAAAGCCGGCGAAGCAGTGATACTGACTTCGGCAGTAGCTGGCGGCGACGAACCCTACACCTACAAATGGGTCGACCAGATGCAGAACGAAGTCGCTACAACGGCAACAGCCGAAGTATCGCCCGCCAACACACAGGCCTACTGGCTGACAGTAACCTCGGCCGACGGACAGACCGCCACAGCCAAGACCCACGTCGACATCAACGGAGAATTTGTTCCCGCCACCTTTGAGGACAACAAATTCGACGTCACACTCGCGCCCGAGAATGAAGACGACGCAATCTACTCAGGCTCGCTCGCCTTCAACGGCGCCACAATGTGGTACGGCTCGACAAGCTTCTGGAACGGATACACCTTCTCGAACGACGACAGCTCAGAGTTCACCGGCCTCGACGATCAGTATCGCTCGGCAGCAGGCGGCGGACATCTCTCGACCGATTTCTGCGTGGCATTCCCTCAGGCCTACTCGATCGACGTCACCAACGCCACCGAAGGCTCGCTGATACCGGGCATGTATGTCACCAACAGCGCCTATACATATTTCTCGATGGCAAACGGCGACGCCTACGCCAAGAAATTCGGCCAGGGCGACTGGTATCTGCTGACCGTCAAAGGCGTCAAAGCCGACGGCACCGAGGAATCCATCGACTTCTATCTTGCCGACCTGCGCAGCGACAATGCCGACGAACATTATATTCTCGACACATGGCAGTGGATCGACCTCTCGAGCTTCGGGAAAGTCACCGCACTCAAGTTCGAGCTCAGCAGTTCCGACACCGGCAACTGGGGCATGAATACCCCCGGATATTTCTGTATCGACGATCTCGGAGCCACTCTCGTGCGCAAGGCCGAGGCTGTTGAAATCGAAGAAGGCCAGACCATCGACCTTGCCGACTTCTTCGATCACAATGCCGAAAGCAGCGCCTCAGAGAACTACTCCATCGTGCCCGCCGAAGGCGTCAGCCTTGAAGGGAAAACCCTCAGTGTCGAAGCCTCGACAGTTGTCGACGCTCAGATGACTCAGGCCGGGCAGAGTCAGTATATCGCTCTGACCGTCACCGTCGACGAGCGCCACGACGGGCTCTCGACTCTCACCGCCGCCGAAGGGGTTGTTGCCGTAGAGATCTATAGCCTCGACGGCGTGAAGATTGCCGGACAGCCCGTCGACAAGCCTGTCGACGTAGCCACCGGCGTCTACATCGTCCGCTACCTCAACGCCGACGGCGTTGCTGTCGACGTCCGCAAAATCGCAATACGTTAACTTCTTTTCATCTGCTCGAAGACAGGCCGTGTCGCGTTGACACGGCCTGTTTTTCATTATTCTGTTAAAAATGTCTATCTTTACGACATAATAACTATTCCAATGAAAAAATTTGCCGCTCTTCTATTCTTTGCGATGACATTCCAGATGTCATTCGCCGCCACAGACCTCTCTTCCGCAAAAGGCGTCTGGGCCAACAATAATGCCGAGGCTGTCATAACTGATTCGGTATGTATCTATTATGCAAAGATCGACAGCACCATGCAGGCCACATTTGAAATACCGTCTTCCAACATCTTTCACCGGACAACTTTCGCAAAAGACGGCACCGTGACGTTCTCGACATTCCAGAATCCTATGGAACTCGAGATTAAAGACGACAATCTCATCATCGGCGGAGAGCGGTTGAAAAAAGTCGAGGACATCGAAATTGTCGCTCCTTACGAAATGCCTGAATGCAACTACAAGTTAGACGTCGGAAGATGCCTTCAGGAATGGCAGTTGGGCGCTAAATACGGACTTCAGGGCGATAACCCATATTGTGAGATCAATACCAACCGCCACATGTTCGTGTATATGGTTAACCCATCAATGATATATATCCGTGCGGCGGCAGCCCGGCATAACAATAGCGGCACGTTATTCTTTCAGAACATCCGCATGATGAAAAACAATAACACCGGCGAATACACAATGAGCATTAAGCCGAACAATTTCAATCTCGCCAAAAACGATCTTGAGATTGACAATTCCAAGTTTGTTCCCGACAAATGCACATTCAGCCCTGACGGCGGAATCTATTGGTCGTTAATCTCGTTTAAGCCCGACGAAATTCTGCTGAACGGATGCGGCGAGACTTACCAGATCCAACGGCCGACAATAGATGCCCCGATTAACGAATGGTTCAGATATAAGCCTTACGACTGATCAGCGGATTACTGCAGCCAACAAATGACCGTCTATAGTCAGGCGCGGGACGCGCGAAATTTCTACAACTGCGATAGTTAGCGGCGACCACCGCTCACCCCACAAATTCGCGGCAAGCCACAGCAGTGCGCGCCGCCGCGAACCGCGACAGCTCATGTCTCGGGCGTTGGCTATCGCCGGTTGTGTGACTGCGCACGCTACCGCGGCTTGCACGCCTATCTCTCCACTGACCCGTAATTTAAACCAAACCTATCTGGGAGAATATACAATAGACAATTAAAGCACTCATAAATTCTTGAAGCTCCGGCGCCTTACCCGGTGTTGTCGTCAGAGGGCATGGCGTCAAACAAAAAAAAAGATAAACCGCTGATAATCGTCTATTTACGACAAAACTCCGACTTTCGTCGGAGTTGTCTGGTGGTGCCAACGGCATTGTCTGCATTTATATAGTTGCGTGTTTATCAACTATATACACTCAATACCGTGGTGGATAATATCATTTGCTCCACTGATATCTTATGGCATTATGGGCATTTTGCACAAGACGATTCTTGTACTCATACCACTTGCCGATTCTCAAAGTTCTCTCTATAATGCAAAATTAGCAATAATCCGGCATAGTTTCAATGCCTTATTTGTTAAAACTCTCTTTAATCAATTTAACAAAGTAAAATATATTGAAATATGGTACAACTACAAAGGAAAAGTTATGATGCCCCGCTATGATTGTGTGACAACCCACACCGCCCGACGCAGTGGCATCACCAATATGTATTTCTTCCACAAATTCACCATTGTCCAGATGATGCACGTCAGCGGACACAAGACCCAAAAGACCTTCATAGACTACATCAAACTCTCCTCCAACGAAATCGCCAACGAGATAGACGCAATTATCAAAGGCGCAAAAGATTAAGTATTCTTACGTATTGAAAGAACTTTATGGAACAAAAATAGGAATAGAATGAGGAATTATTAAAGTATGCCGTACTGTTAATCATCGTCTTCGGCATCTAAAGTATCAGTGTCGCGCTTGATATATCGTATCACCTTCGTACCGACATAGTAGGTCATAATTCCAAACAAAGGAATTAGAGTGGCAGTCAAAAATAAGGCAATATTATCTCCAAATAATTGTTTCTCCCACTCACTTGGCTCGTACTCTTTTGTTTCTTTCGCTATTAAAAGAGTCATAGATAATATCATAGAAAAAGATGATAACGCCAAAATTATACTTGTTGATAGACTGCTGAACTGAAGCCGCTTACGAAGATATACCACTTCTAATTTATCTGATTCTTCAGCGTGTTTGAATTGTAGAATCAATCGACAAAAATCATCCTTTTGCTCTGAGGTTAGAAATGGATTTTCTAATATTTCTGCGATCAAATCATTTGCTAAAGACTTATTGCTATATAAGTCTTCAGCTTTTACTCCATATTCATTGGATACAGCAATCCTTAAAGAAGAGAAAGATTCTTGTAATGGTATTTTGTGATCAATTATCAAAGGCCTTATTGCATGAAGTATGTCATTATTAGCAAGTTTTACCTTTTGTGCATATTCCTTGTTCTCTTTTCTATTGAAAAAATATTTTGTAACAAAAAATACGATTAGTGAACTTATGATACCGCCCCCGATACCAGTTACCCATGGATTTGTCCAGAAATCACTCATAAATTGTATGTGAATTAATTTTGTATGATATATTTTTGTAACCTGCTTGTGGGTTTGTCGGGGATTGTCATTTGGATGCGGGTGCCGAGGAGGGGGTTGAGATAACGCTCGCGGAATTTGCGTTTGTCTTTGAAGCCGCAAAATTCGGTTATCTCGGCTAATGAGCGAGGCTCTTTGCAGAACTCGATGATTTTCTCTTCGAGGGTTTTATCTGTTTGACTTGTGCCCTGACTTGTGCCCTGACTTGTGCCCTTCGACAAGTCGGATTCGTTTGTAGCGTGGACATTCACGCGGAATGCCGTGATTGTATTCACGTCAAACTCTGCTGGTGGATTGCCGTTATCTTTCAGCATCTCCTGAACGCGGGTTACACCTCGGTTGAATTTATTGACATACTTCATCACCCTCATGGCTTCTGCCACGAGTGGATTACGATAGTCATTAACCGACGGGAAGTTTTCAGGACGGGCTTCGCCATACAGTCCACCTGCATTCATCACTTCGATGAAGTCATCAAACTGATAAAGACGGATAGGCATATTGGCTTGATAATCCCTATGCATACAGGCATTCATCAGCAATTCACGGATAGCTCCCTCCGGATAATTCCAGACAGTGCGTTCACGGAATAACGATTCGGGAACCGGACGCTGTGTGATTATGGCATCCTTTACAAATGATTCCAAAATTGGCAACATCTTATATAGAGGCCCTGCAAACTGACGTTCATTAAGAATGTCGCCTCCTTTGTCTTTCCCTGCAAATCGCACGAACTGCACATAATCGCCGAGAAGAAAATATTTGGGATTGATACCGAAAAGGATTATGCCTGCGTAAGTCGGGCAGTCGTTGTCTCGGTCGTAAAGGTGTATTGATGCGAGCTGTTCCTTGATATCTCGTTTGTCCGTTGCAAGCGTCTCCTCATCAAACACCAACGGGAGATATTTGGTCTTGATATAATCAATATCCAAATCTTCCAGTTTTGCGTTTAGGCAAGGTGTAGCGTCAAAGGTTGCCATGAATGAACAGCGACGTTCTGCAAGGATTCTCTCCTCTGCTTCCGTCGCAATATCCCTGCGAGGTCCGACACGTATAAATACCCTGCCGCGATAGCGAACCGGAGGCAAATCGGAAGGTCTAACCTCAGCAACCAGCAAATCACCTTCAGGAAACGAAAAACGTTCAACCGACATGGTTGGTAACGGGAGTATATTGCCGTCAGAACGGATGCCTGCAATCTTCTTAAGCAGGGCATCGTCAACTTTCATACCGGCAATACTGCCATCATCTTTTGCTCCGATAATCAGATAACCGTTCTTGCGGGAGCCGGGCATATCGTTAGCAAACGCGCAGATAGCCTCACAGAACTTATCCATGTTGCCTGTACTGACAGTGCGTTCCACGCGATACGATTCGGTGGACTTCAGCAATTCCAATATATCATCTTTAGCTATCATTCGGATTTATGGGTTGTCTATATGCAAAATTACAAAAAATATTTCATCCAACCGCTCATAAGCCAACATTTTATCTGAGATATATCCGTTTCATCCTCCAATGAAGAAATCGCTCCGACAGACCAATGAAAGTCTGACGGAGCGATCGATGTGGATGGTTACTTGAACGGAGGATGATAATTCCGGTTGAGATAGGCTTCTATTTCATGTTCAGCGTAGAGGATTTTGCCTTCGAGGGAGTAGAAGCCGAATAGTCCTTTCAGTCGGTAGTTGGCGAGGGTGGATTTACTGACCGACAGGCGGTGTGATAGTTCGGAATCGGATAGAAATCTCAATCCGTTGAACATCGGTCTTGACAGCTTGGCAAGGTCTTCCGCTGTTGTCTTAATTTCGCCTATAATTTTGAATATTTCCTTTCGTTCAACTTTTGTCTGCAAGGGAACATTATCAGTCATATCTATCATAATTATTGGTGAGTAATTTTCCTATTTCGTTTTATTACTGTCCGCTAAAAATTTTTGAGGCAGGCGAAAATTAGGGCTGATTCC
>OGWR01003051.1_pt1 | contig 11213 bp, 8 predicted proteins | sample 1576061 | NCBI WGS metagenome assembly OGWR01 (sample SAMEA3541511, study PRJEB24748) | human gut metagenome | biome: human gut; feature: human-associated habitat; material: faeces | place: China | collected 2012 | reverse complement strand
CTTTGCCTTTAAGTTTCTCACAATAGAGAACAGCAGGTTCGTCTCCTTATCGGAGAGTGATGCCGTCGGCTCATCGAGGATCAAAAGCTTACAGTCACTCATCATCGCCCGGACAATCTCCACACATTTTTTCTGTGCCAGGGTCATCATGGATACCGGTCTCTTAAGGTCAAGATGGATTCCAAGCTCCGCCGCTTTCGCCGCGGCTTCCCGTTCCATCTCTTTCCATTGGATCAGCCCGCCTTTTACCGGATAGGGTCTTCCGAGACAGATATTTTCCATTCCCGTAAATGCCGGGATCAGGACGTTGTCCTGAAAGATAATGTTGATCCCCAGCTTCCGGCTCTCTTCCGGCCGGATCGCCTCCGGGAGATCTTTTCCGTTCCACAGGATGTTTCCGCCGTCTCTCTTATAGACACCGCCGAGGATCTTGATGAACGTGGATTTTCCGGCTCCGTTCTCACCGACGAGGCCATGGACCTCCCCCTCACCGAGAGAGAAGTCCAGACCTTTTAATGCGTACACACCGTTAAATTTTTTATCTACGCTCTTTACATCCAGCAACATCCTGTTTACCTGCCTTAATTTTTGTTTCTATTCTCCGTTTTATGCCTGTTCAGCGTTTTTAGTATCATGCCCGTTGAAACAGCGCTTCTAAAATTTTTCGGCATTTTTATCCGGATTCATTTGCTTACTGTGCATTCTCCTGTGTGATCAGCTCCGCCGGTGCGTACATCTCACCTTTTTCGATCTCCTCACCGTCAAAGTACTTCTCCATCTGCTCACAAACGATATCTGCCATTCCCTCAAAGTTCTGTTTTACAGTTGCCTTTAAGTTTGTTCCATCCTTGATCATCTCAACAGCCTGCTCGTTTCCGTCAACGCCTGTGACGATGACCTCGTCACGTCCTGCCTCCTGAAGTGCCTTTGCAGCGCCGATGGCCGGTTCATCCCATGCCGCAAATACGGCTGTGATGGAATCCTTGTCCGGATTTGCCGTTAAGAGATTTGCAACGATGTCCTGCGCGTCGTTGATCGGCTGCTCTGCCGGAACGTGCTGCTCTGTGATCAGCTTGATATCCGGATATTCTTTTATGATGTCATCGAATGCCTCGCAGCGCTTTACAACGCCCGGATGCGGTCTGTGGGTCAGGGCGATCACGGTTCCCTTTCCACCCATCAAATCGTCAAATAAGTACCTCACAATGAGCTCGCCCATCTGGTAGTTGTCGCTTGTCGCGTTGATCTGCATTCCATCGATAAATCCGCTGTCGCATCCGAATACCGGGATGTCCGCGTCAAAAGCGTCCTGAAGCTGGTTCGCTACCTGGTTCGGGTCAGCGCTCACAAGGACGATCCCATCGGTTCCGGAAGAAACAACATCCTCGATCCGGCTCGCAAGCTCCGCGAAGTCATTTGCTGTGTCGATCACGAATACCTCCGCACCCTCGGATTCCAGGTCTTCCTTAATATAGCCTGCCATCTGGTTTGTCGTGACAGATGTGAGATACGGGGTCATAACGGAGATCTTCTTTCCGGCAAGTGCGCCTCCCTCTGTCTTTTCCGCCTCGGTTCCGGTCCCGGAAGCCGCCTCTGTGGCTGCGGCTTCTGTTGGCGCTGCCGTCACTGCCGTCTTCTCATCCGCCTCTGTGGAGCATCCGGTAAGCAGGATTCCTGCAAGAGCTGCGGCTGCAGCAAGGCTCATGATGGTTTTCATTTTTCTCATAATCATTTCCTCCTCGTTTTTGTCGACTGCCTCTTGCGGGAATCAGTAAGGGATGCCGCTCCGAAAAGTTCTTTTTTTGAACTAAAAAGTCCCGGACATAGTTCTCACTATGCCGGGACGAAATTTTTCGTGGTGCCACCCGATTTCACAGATCAGTCTTCCTCGAAAGCCAACTGCTCCGTGCCTACGGCACTCCCACAGTTGCCGCCTCCATTCGTAATCCGGGCTATCGCCCTACTTACTCATGTAGGCTTGATTGTCAAATGTCTATCCAGCCTGACGTGCAAGCACGTCATTCTGGCTATCCGCTTGACAACACTTTCAAACAAAAATAGCAGCTATCCCACATCGGAATATCTGCCACCAATCTGTCTCATTTCAGAGTACGGAAATCTCTTTCGATACTCTTATCCTTTAACGCAGGAATCACGGCCGCAGCTACTCGGATCTCTTTCACCTGGCGTCTCACAAACCCATTCCATAGGGAATTCCATACTGTCTTCCACCACCGACAGCTCTCTGTGATTTCATTCCGAATGTACTCTCTTTGCTCATCGACTTTTTGTTTTTAATTTTTATGGATTAAAGATTAGCACACTTCTTTCCATATGTCAATTTTATTTTCAGAATCTTTGCTATTAAAAATTCCTATATCCAGTCACTATTTTTTCCAATCATATCCGGTTCGAACAAAAATCGGTTCCTGAAAGACTTTCCAAGATCAGATCTATCATCTCTTTGTTGACAGTTTTTTCCATTTTGTAGAAACAAAAGTTACATAATTCTTATTTTTTGATTATTGTGCCGAATTAAGTAAAGTGAATTTAAAAAATACTTGACTTTTTTAAGTTATGGTTTTATTCTTAAGCACATAATTTTATTAACGATCCATTCCAACTATCAAAGGCGATAACTTCTGACAAAAGTGCGCCTTTCTTTTTTACCCGGACTTAACTGTAAGATTATTGAGCAGTTTCTCCGGTTCTCCGGAAGCGACTGCCGGATACCCACCGGCACCGGAGATTCCCCACCCGGATCGTTCGTAAAAGGAAAGAGAGAGGAGAGATTCATTTATGAAGAAGAGACGACTTATTGCACTTGCAGCTGCAGCCGTTATGGCAGCATCTTCCCTGACGGGATGCGGCGGTTCCCAGACATCCTCCACAACAGCAGCCGGTTCCACTGCTGAAACAGCAGCGGCTTCCTCCAATGCGGTATCCCCGGACGCAAAGTCCACGGATCAGACACTCGGCGGCGGTATCGCGGTCGGCTCAAGTGACGGCGAGGCAGTAAAAGGCGGAACGCTTGTTGTGTCAATGCCTTCATCCCCACGCACCCTTGATCCGAAAGCCTACTCAACCATGTATGAGAACCACATTATGTACAATGTTCTCGATACCCTGTTTGTCTGGGATAAGGATTACAAAGAGGTGATCCCGAGTCTGGCAACTGATTACACTGTCAGTGATGACGGCCTGACCTACACCATCAACCTCCGTGATGATGTATACTTCCAGAAAGGTAAATTTCAGGACGGAAGAAAGATGACCGCGGATGATGTTGTATACTCTCTTGAACGAAGTAAAGAGGAGAGTACCACAGACCGTATCTGCCGTGATTTCTTCGATTACTGCGAAGCTGCAAGCCCGACACAGGTCGTTATCCATATGAAATCCGTTGCAGGACCGTTTATCTCCCAGTTAGCCGGTATCGGAAACGCGATCCTCCCGAAAGAGGAAGTTGAAGGCTGGGGAGAAGACTTCGGTTCCCACATCGTCGGCACAGGTGCCTTCACACTGGAAGAAATTGTAACCGATGAAAAAGTCACATTAAAGAAAAATGAGAATTACTGGGGCACAGAGCCGAACGTAGACGGTATTGAGTTCCGAATCATCTCCGATTCCAATCAGGCGATCAACGCAGTCCAGACCGGTGAGGTCGACATTGCGATGTATCTTCAGGGTGAAGCTATCAAGCGTGCGCAGGATGCGGACCTCTTACTTCAGGCCCCGAGTTCCGCTGTCACCTATGTCCGCTTCAATATGCAGAACGGACCGACCGCAAACGCTGATGTCAGAAAAGCACTCACAATGGCTGTCGATATCGACTCCATGGTAGCCGGTATCTATCAGTACGGAGAAGGCACAAGAGCTTATCAGCCGCTTCCGGTATACTCCTTCGCTTATGACACTGCATACAATGATCTTGTACCATCCTACGATCCGGAAGGTGCAAAGAAGCTCCTCGCGGAAGCAGGCTACCCGGATGGCTTTACCATGAGCCTTTACATTGGTTCCACTACCTATCGCGAGAAAATGGCACAGATGTTACAGTACTACTGGAGCCAGATCGGTGTAACACTTGATATCAAGTCTTCCACCATGGCCGACTGGTCCGCAGCGGTTGTTGATTCCTGGCAGTCCGATGTTGTAAACAGCTACGGTGTAAGCTGGAACAGCGATCCGGATCCTTACGGTTTCCTCGGAAAGTTCTTCAGCTCCCAGACACTTCACGCCTCCTCCAACGCAGGCGGCTACAACGATCCGGAGATGGATGAACTCTTAAATGAGGGCTTTGGCTCCACAGACACCGCAAAGCGCGCGGAATCCTATAAGAAAGCCATTGAGAAGGTTATGAACGAATACACCGGTATCTACTACGCATATGAGTGCCGGAACTGGGCAGTATCCCCGAAGGTACATGACGCGGTTCTCCGTGCTGACAACCAGATGTTAGTCGCAACACCATTCAACAATATCTGGGTTGAAAAATAGAATTTGACGACCAAACCGGTTTGAGTAAGCAGGGTGATAGCCCGGATTACGAAAACCGGCGGTCGCTGCGTGAGTGCTAAAGACACAAAGCAGCCGGATTTCACACATAGAAAGGGGGAGGCAAATCCTAAGTTTGTTTCCCTTTTTCTGTACACTCACAGAGATTTAACTGTTCCATTCTCTTCACATTCTTCCCGGTGAAGAGAACAGGACAGCTATGAAAGGATTGGATTTATATGGGAAAGATCATCATAAAACGATTATTGCAGACGATCCCCACACTTCTGGTCGTCGTCACACTTACCTTCTGCCTCACACGAATGCTTCCGGGCGATCCGGCAGTGGCGATCTTAGGTATCGAGGCAAACGCGGAGGACATCGAAGCTATGAGAGCCGAGATGAACCTCGACAAATCGCTCCCTGAGCAGTACGCCCTCTACCTTGGCGGACTTGTCCACGGTGACTTTGGTTATTCCTACAGCTACCGTCAGGACGTTCTTCCACTCATCACTTCCAGAATTCCGAACACGTTGACCCTGACGCTGACAGCACTTCTCCTCGCTTTCATCATCGGAACCAGCGTCGGTATCATTGCCGCGTTAAAGCAGAATACGATCTTCGATTACATTGTCATGGTCATCACGCTCGTGGGTGTGTCCATGCCGATCTTCTGGCTGGCACTCATGCTGGTTCTTCAGTTTTCCGTTAAAATGAATCTTCTGCCTGTTATGGGTATGGGCGATCTCTCCAAAGGCTTCGGCGATGTTGTGAGCCACATGATCCTTCCCGGCTTCTGTCTCGCGACGATCCCGATGGCAACCTTTGCGAGAACCATGCGTTCCAGCATGATCGATATCATGAGCAGCGACTACATCCGATGTCTCAGAGCCCGTGGAATCAAAAAACTCAAAGTCATCCTGATCCATGGATTAAAGAATGCTCTCCCGCCCCTCATCACAGTTTTAGGTCTGCAGATCGCCGGAACCTTCACCGGTGCCATCATCACCGAGGGAATCTTCTCCTGGCCGGGCATGGGAACCATGATCAACACCGCGATCAACAACCGTGATTATTCCCTGATCCAGGGTGCGGTCCTGTTCTCCGCGATCATGTTCGTCTTCTGCAACATGCTGGTCGATATCGCCTACGCGATTCTGAATCCGAAAGTTAAACTGGAAAAGGGGTGATGAGCCATGACATTATCAAAAAAGAAAAAACCTGCTGCCGCGTCCTCCGTTGTTTCCGGTGAGGCGCTTGGAATGGATGCCAATATCGCGATGCTCGTAAAAGAGCGGAACGCGAACAATGCCTGGCATAAATTAGCGAGAAACAAAACAGCCCTCGTCGGCTTCTTCATCGTGGCTTTTATGGTAGTCATCGCTGTATTTGCCCCGCTCATCGCGCCATATGACCCGAACGCGATCAACCCGGTCCTGCCGTTTAAGGGAATCGGCACTCCCGGACATCTTTTCGGCACAGATGACCTTGGCCGTGATATCCTGTCCCGTATCATCTACGGCTCCCGTATTTCCATGATCGTTGCCGTAGGCGCCACCATCGTCGGCGCGATCATCGGCGTCCTTATCGGACTTGCCGCCGGATATTTCGGCGGATGGATCGACGCGGTGCTCATGCGGATCATGGACGGCATGTTCTCCTTCCCGTTCATCCTGTTAGCCATGATTTTAATCACCGTTTTAGGAAACGGCGTCATGAACGTCATTCTGGCCATCGGCATCGCGAGCGTGCCGGGATTTGCCCGTGTCACAAGAGGCCAGGTACTGATCGTAAAAGAAGAAGAATACTGCAACGCCTGCCGCGTTGTCGGTGTTTCCCCGGTAAGGCTCCTGTTCTTACATATTTTGCCGAACTGTGTATCCCAGATCATCGTTTACGCGACACTCCGTATCGCAAGTGCCATCATCTCCGAGGCGTCCTTAAGCTTCTTAGGACTCGGCATCGCGCTTCCGACCGCCTCCTGGGGCAGCATTCTCCGTGTCGGCCGTGACTGTCTGACAACCGCCCCGCACGTCGCGGGAACCGCAGGCGCGTTTATCCTCGTGACCGTTATCGGTTTCAACCTGTTGGGCGATGGTATCCGTGATGTCATGGATCCGAAAATGAAACAGTAGGAGGTGCAGGTTATGAGTGAAAACGATGTTATCTTAAAAGTAAATGGATTAAAAACATATTTCTATCAGGCAAGCGGTGTTTCCAAGGCTGTCGATGGTGTAAGCTTCAGCCTGCGTCAGGGCACGACCATGGGGATCGTCGGTGAATCCGGTTCCGGAAAGAGCGTCACAAGCGCTTCCGTGATGCGGCTCATGCCGGCAAAGACCGGAAAGATCGTGGACGGCTCCATCATCTTTGACGGTGTGGACATCCGGAATCTCTCCGAGGCGCAGATGGAAAAGTTCCGCGGCGATGAGTGCTGCATGATCTTCCAGAACCCGATGACTTCCCTTGATCCGGTATTCAAGATCGGCCACCAGATGGTGGAAATGATCAGAGAGCATGAAAAGATCAGCAAAAAAGATGCCTGGAACAAAGCCGTTGAAGCCTTAAAGCTTGTCGGCATCCCGGAAGCCGAGAAACGAATGGATGCGTATCCACATGAGCTTTCCGGCGGTATGTGCCAGCGTGTCATCATCGCCATGGCTGTCTGCGGACATCCGAAGCTCATCATCGCTGACGAGCCGACGACCGCCCTCGATGTGACCGTACAGGCACAGGTTCTTGAGCTTTTAAAGGATCTCCAGAAGAAGCTCAACACAGCGATCTTACTCATCACCCACAACCTTGGCGTTGTCTGGGAGATGTGCGACACCGTCATGGTCATGTATGCAGGAAATACCGTAGAATACGCGGATACAAAGACGCTCTACAAAGAGCCGCTTCACCCGTACACCTGGGGTCTTCTTGACTCCATGCCGAAACTCAGCAGCTCCACGAAGGAGGACTTAAAGACGATCCCGGGCACACCGCCGGATCTCCGCCTTACCGGCCACTGCTGCAACTTTTATAACCGCTGTCCTTACGCGACGGAGATCTGCAGACAGCAGGTACCACCGCTTAAGGAAGTCGCTCCCGGACATTTCGTGGCATGCCACAGACAGGACGGCGAGCACAGATTAACACGAGGGGAAGTGAATGTGACATGCAAAAAAATGTAATCATGAGCGTCGATCATCTCAGTAAGGATTTCGTGATCCGCGGGAAGAAATTAGGGGAAAAGAGTAAGCTTCTCCACGCATTGAGCGATGTTTCTTTTGATATTTATGAGGGTGAAACCCTTGGCATCATCGGTGAGTCCGGATGCGGCAAATCCACGCTTGGCCGCTGTCTTGTAAAGCTCCACAAGCCGTCCGCCGGAACGATCACCTACAACGGAAAGGATCTCTGGAACCTGCCGGTCTACGAGCGCGAGGCGGCCCGCAGGGATATCCAGATGATCTTTCAGGATCCGTATTCCTCTCTGGACCCGAGAAAAACAGCTTCCTACTCTATTGAGGAAGCGATGAAGGTCCACCACATCGGTGACACCGCAAGGGAACGCCGTCAGAAAGCGTTAGAGTATCTTCAGGAGGTCGGTCTCGACATCCAGCACATGGAGCGCTATCCCCACGAGTTCTCCGGCGGCCAGAGGCAGCGTGTGAACATTGCCCGCGCCCTCTCCATGGAGCCGAAGATCATCGTCTGCGACGAGCCGGTATCCGCTCTGGACGTTTCGATTCAGGCACAGGTCATCAACCTCTTCCGCCGCCTGCAGAAGCAGTTTAACCTGACATATGTGTTCATCTCCCATGACCTCGGCATCATCAAACACATCAGCGACCGGATCATGATCATGTATCTGGGACGTGTCATGGAGTTCATCTGCCATGACCTGGCATTGATTCGTTCTTTTGCTCACCAGATCGCAGTTATGTATCTGGGAAACATTGTAGAGGTCATTCCGGGTGAAGATGTTACAGATTATGCAGTACACCCGTATACACAGGCACTTCTCTCCGCGATCCCGCCGGAAAGCCCCTTTGATAAAAAAGAACGCCTGCCCCTCACCGGCGATATCCCGAGCCCCATCGGGGATCAGGTTGGCTGCCCGCTCGCAGGCCGCTGCCCGCACTGCACGGAGCGCTGTAAGAAAGAAATTCCAAAGCTTGTGGACACCGGCGACGGACATATGGTAGCATGTTTCTTATACGAATAAAATCTCACAAATATCTTGATCCTTACAATTTTTATATTTAGGAGGAGTAATACACAATGGTAGATTCTAAAAAATTAATTTCTCTCGTCGAAAAATACGAAAAACTGATCTATGACACCGCTGACCATATCTGGGCACATCCGGAGACAGGATTCCGCGAGTGGAAGACTTCCGCCTACATGGAACAGCATTTTGAGGAGCTTGGATACGCACTTACAAAAGCCGGCAACATCCCGGGATTCTACACAGATCTCGACACCGGAAAGCCGGGTCCGAAGATCGCGATTCTCGGCGAGCTGGACTCCCTGATCGTTGCAAATCACCCGTGCTGTGATCCGGAGACCCATTACGTCCACGCCTGCGGCCATCATGCCCAGTGTGCCGTTCTTCTCGGAACTGCCGCTGCCTTAAAGGAGCCGGGCGCTCTCGACGGTCTCTGCGGATCCATCCGTTTCATCTCCGTTCCGGCTGAGGAGCTTATTGAGCTTGGATACCGCGAAAGCTTAAGAAAACAGGGCATCATCAAATATTTCGGTGGAAAAGTTGAATTCATCCATCGCGGATACTTTGACGGTGTCGATATGGCGATGATGATCCATTCCGGCAAGCTCCCGGAAGGAAAAGCGCTCTCCATCAGCGACGGATGCAACGGCTGTGTCACAAAAAATATCACATTCAAAGGGATTTCCGCCCACGCAGGCGGCTCGCCGGAGAACGGCAGAAATGCCCTCTACGCCGCAACCTGCGCTTTAAACTCCGTCAATGCCCTTCGTGAGACATTCACAGACAATGACCATATCCGCTTCCACCCGATCATCACAGAGGCCGGTCTCGCCGTCAATGCGATCCCGGAGACAGCGAAGGTGGAATCCTATGTGCGCGGCGCTTCCTTCGACGCGATCCGCAAATACAATACAAAAGTAAATCAGGCTCTCGCCGCTTCCGCCGCCGCCATCGGCTGCAATGTGGAGCTTGATGACCATCCGGGCTACTTCCCGTTAAATAACGATAAAAATATGGCCGCTGTCATGAAAGAGGCTATGGAGACTGTTGCAGGCCCTGACAGCGTCGTTGAGGGCGGCTGGGGAACCGGCAGCACCGATATGGGCGATGTGTCCGCCATCATGCCGGTCCTTCACCCGCACGCAAACGGTTCCATCGGAACAGGTCATGGCAAAGATTACTATGTTCAGGATAAGAAGCTCGGCTGTCTCTATCCGGCAGAATGCCTTGTGCTCACCGCCGCAAAACTTCTTGCGGACGATGCCGCTCTCGGAAAGAAAGTCATCGCGGAAGCAAAACCATATTTCAAGTCAAAAGATGAGTATCTTGCCGCCATCGATGCAATCACCATGGATAAGGATGCTGTTGTATACAACGAGGACGGTACGATCACTCTTAACTTTACAAAATAGATTTGTGCCCAACCTGCCACTTGACTTTTCTTGCTGTCATCATTGCAAATGTATACATCTGGCAGTAATTCCGCACATTTTGTAACTTCGACTGAGTGCAATATTTCAACCGGTCTTATCAAACATTTATTCTGCTTTTATCTGCGTTAAATTTACGGAAAGGACGGGAGATCTTGTATGAAAAACTTTGTTATCACAGTTGCCAGAGGATTCGGTTCCGGCGGACGTGCAATCGCCGCCAAGCTGGCAGATGAGCTGAATATCCACAGCTACGACAACCGTATCCTGACGCTCGCTTCCCAGTACAGCGGTTATCCGGAACATTACTTTAAAGAGGCTGACGAGACCTTAAACGGCAGTCTGATCACGAAACAGCTTCAGGCACTGCCGAAACGCCATTCACCGACCGGTGAGTTATCGAGATTTACTTCAGATGACCGGCTCTTCGAGTACCAGAAGATCATCATCGAGAAGCTTGCCGCTTCGGAGTCCTGCGTGATCGTCGGAAAGTGCGCCGATTATATCTTAAAGGACTATGATAATGTGGTCAGCATCTATGTGGAAGCACCGAGAAGCTATACCCTGCGCCGTGTCATGGAGCGCATGGATGACATTACTGTCGAGGAAGCGCACCATCTGATCACGAAAACGGACAAGTACCGCGCGGACTACTATAAGTATTACACCGGCGGCAACTACTGGACAAATCCGGTAAACTACGATCTGACCTTCAACAATGCCAGACTCGGTGACGATCGCTGCGTAAAGCTTGTTCTCGAGTGTATGAAGTTGAAATTTGGGGATGATTTCAAAGAATATATGAAGAGTATCGGAAAAGATATTTGATATGCTATTTCACTTAATTTTGTAATACCGGCACCGGGGTCTTTCCAATCCTGTCCCCGTGCCCGGGTTCCCCGCCGCGTTCCCCTCTCTCTCATGCGGCGGGGATATTTTATTTCTCTAAATTCTCAAAATACGCTCTCAGCTCATCCACCAGCTCACCGAACTCTTTTCCGGTCTCATCAAGCGTGATATCCGCATATTTCTCATAGTACGGATATAAAATTGCCGAAAGCTACGGGATG
>OGWR01003047.1_pt1 | contig 11215 bp, 10 predicted proteins | sample 1576061 | NCBI WGS metagenome assembly OGWR01 (sample SAMEA3541511, study PRJEB24748) | human gut metagenome | biome: human gut; feature: human-associated habitat; material: faeces | place: China | collected 2012 | reverse complement strand
AAGTCCAAGCACAAAACCGACCACGAAGCCGACCACGAAACCAACCGCAAGTGCGACCACGAAACCGACGGTAAGTCCAAGCGCAAAACCGACCACGAAGCCGACCACGAAACCGACGGCAAGTCCAAGCACAAAACCGACCGCGACACCAACGACGAGTCCGAGCACGACACCGACCACATCGCCGTCTGCTGAACCAATTGTATATCCGGGAAAGATATTGACGGTTGGGCAGTATAAGCTGAGTCTGGGATTGACCAAGGCACAGGTACAAGAGGTAGTAGGCTCAAGTGTTTATAGTAAAGCGCCGAGAGGAACATCACCACAGGGCTATGAATCATATACATTTAATCTTGGTGATGATTTTAAGAAAGTGATTGAGGTGCAGTTTAAGAATAATGTTGTTGTGGAAATGTCAACCATCGGCAGCTTTAGCTATGGAGATGATGTACAGTCGGGAAATACCACCTCTGCATTAAGCAGCAAAGGTTTCTCTGATAAAAGCGGAAGTTACAAGTATACACTTTATAGCAAATCCACAGGCAAGGAATATATTGATGTGGTAGTAGATTCCCAGAGAGGCGGGCAGGTTTATGGTGTTCAGATCTTCGATAAAAATCTGGGATCACTGGATAAGCTGTTGTACCCGAAAAACTGTACCTATAATTCCGGTGTGAATAAGTATCAGGGGGTATTATCGGCATATTATCTGAATGCATACAGAGCATATCACGGGATATCAGAGGTGATGTATATCAGCAGTGAGGGAGTGGCGCAGAAGCAGAGTGAGTATATGGCATCCATCAATAAGGAAACCTACAATGATGCGAATGGATGGACCTGGCAAAAGAGATTTGAGGTAGAATATGGTGGTGGTGATCCGGAAGATGATGTCACAGCTAAGGATTATGTCAAATTACTGCTTTGTAAAGCAGAGTATACATCTTATGGCAGTCCGGACGCATTTGGGGCAGTAACCTATGCTATTGCAAAGCAGGGGTCCACTACGAACTTCTATAAATACATTCTGATGGATAGTGTGGAGAATAGTGACGGGGATGTATTCACGATTCCAGATGATTATGAACTTTATATAGAATGTGGTTTTGCGAATACATCTAATCAAAAGTATGGTACATTTTCCACATTTGACTTTTATGGCGTTTGATCATAAAGTTATGGTATGAAATATGACTTGATCAGGAGGCATCTATGGGAAAAGAAACCAAAACAAATGCAATGCGTATTTTAGACCGGCAGAAAATTCCGTATCAGCTAAACACCTACGAATGTGGGGAATTCATTGACGGAGTGACGATTGCCGATCAGCTGGGACAAAGCTATGATATGTCCTTCAAGACTTTAGTTATGACAGGAAAAAGCAGACAATATTATGTGTTTGCTCTTCCGGTAGACAAAGAAGTGGATATGAAAAAAGCAGCGAAAGCCGTCGGAGAAAAAAGCGTGGAAATGTTGCCGGTCAAGGATATTAACAAGGTGACCGGTTATATCCGGGGAGGCTGTACCCCCATCGGTATGAAAAAGCAGTTTCCAACGGTGATCCACGAAAGTGCGGCCGGACTGCCGGAGATGATCGTCAGCGGAGGCCGGCTTGGAGAGCAGATCATTCTGAAACCGGAGGATCTGTGTAAAGTCACAGGCGGTAAATTTGCGGACATTATCCGTGACTGACGCACATAGCAAAATAAACAGTATATTCGGAGGCAGCAGATTCTGCCTCCGATTTTGCAGAAAAAGACAACAGGAGATATTCAGATTGTAGTGGAAAGGAAAGGGTGATTATCATGAAGAAAAATTGGAGAAAAGGACTTGCTGTCATTACGGCAGCAGCACTTGTCATTACAACGGCAGTCCTTCCGGGAGGTGCCAGCGCCAAAGGAAAGGTGAAGCTTAACAAAAAGAAGGTGACCATGAAGGTTGGACAAAAGGTGAAGCTGAAGTTAAAGAACACCAAAAAGAAGGTGAAATGGAAATCCTCCAAAAAGAAGATTGCATCCGTTACTGCCAGGGGAGTTGTAAAAGGCAAAAAGAAGGGAACTGCCAAAATTACCGCCAAATGCGGTGGGAAAAAATATGTCTGCAAGGTGACGGTAAAGGGCAGGGGTGAAAGTATCGTGGAATCAGGGGCACCGGATGCTTCTGCGGCACCGGGCTCCAGCGCAAAACCATCGGCAAAGCCGGGAGCAAGTGCCAAGCCATCCAATAAGCCGGGAGCCAGCAACAAGCCTGCCACCACAACCTCCCAGCAGGTAAAGCCATCCACGGCAGCAGAGAATACACTGGCTGTAGGAAAGTTTAACATTACCTTAGGAATGACAAAGGCAGAGGTACAGACCGCAATGGGAGCGGGACCGGACAGCACCGGCACTTCTCCGCAGGGAAATGAGTCTTATATTTACAACCCATCCGGAGATTATACCAATTATTTTGAAATGCAGTTTCGGGATGATAAGGTAGTGGAAATGTCAACAATTTCTGCATATTTCCGTTATGCAGATCTGGTTTCCTCCGGGGATTCCGCAGATATACTCACCGGTAATGGATTTGCCAGCATGAGCCGTTTTGATTACGAAGCCGGATACAGTTATGAAAAGGGAAGTGCGTTTGTCAATGCCTTTGTGGATCATCAGGGCGGCGGTGGCGTATATGGTGTCCAGATTTTTGATAAGAGCCTGAATTCCAAGCTGGATAATCTGATCATTCCCAAAAATTGTCAGTACAGCCAGGAAGTGGCGGATACCATGCGTTCGGAAATGAGTGATTTCGTCAGTGCGTTCCGTGTATTTAAGGGAAAAGCGGCAATGGGTCCAAGTGCTGTCGGTATCGCCCAGGTTCAGGCGGCAGAGATGGCGGCTGCCGGAAAGACCCGGCAGAGCAGCGCAGACGGAACGACATGGAAAGACCGTTTTAAAGAATATTATGGAGACTACTACAGAGCGACAGAATTTGTAGGGGACAGCTGTGAAGATGCCTTCAGCTTTGTAGTCTATGCGATTGATACCACAAAGAACAACACAGAAGCGACCTCGATCATTTATAAATATATGACGATGGATCAGGACGAGAATGGAGAACCTCTTGACTTCAGTGTGGAGTGTGGCTTTGGCTATAACACCGGTAACAAACTGATTACATTTGGTGTCATAGATATTTATTGCCTGTAACAGATAAGCGACAGGAAAGAGAAATGATTTGGAAGGGACAGAAAATATGCAGGGAAGAGCGCCTGGAAATGGCCTGAAACGCCAGACAGATAATAAATTTCTCAACATGTATGAAGTGGATGCCGTCCGGAGGGACGGTGTCCACTTCCCATATTATGTTGCAACAAGAAGAGAGCCGGGGGATCTGATGTATGAGACCGGCAGGCTTCGGGCGGACGGAGTGGTGATCTATCCGGTTTACCGCCACGATCCGGAAAAGCTGGTGATCCTGCGCCAGTTTCGTTATCCGGTCAACGATTATATGTATGAGGTGCCGGCAGGACTTGTAGATCCGGGAGAAGATCCCATGGAAGCAGCAGCCCGTGAACTGAAAGAGGAGACAGGATTTACTTTTACTCCCTATCAGGACTATGATCCGTCACTTCTTCGTCCTTTTATACAGAGCCAGGGAATGTCAGATGAATGTGATGTGACGGTATTTGGATATGCGGATGGGGATATGGACAGGAGAGCCCCGGAGGCAACAGAAGACATTCAGGTGATCCTGGCGGATAAGCAGGAAATACGAAGAATACTGCGGGAGGAGCTTGTATCCCTCCGGGCAGCATATCTGTTTACTGCATTTTTAAGAAGTGATCCGCAGAATCCCTTTGAATTTCTGAATATATAAGTTGTGCCGAACGAAAATGTTTAATGTAAGTGGTTTTTTATGACATTTTACCGAAAATCCCCACATTATGTGGGTTAGGACACATTCTCATCACAAAATGTAGTCAAATATGACAACAAAAATAAAAAAATCAAAAAAATACTTGTATAATTTGCTGACATGTGTTATAGTGGTCTTACGGAAAAAGTTGAGGGAACGTTCCTAAACAACGTAATCATTTTCGTAAGGATGGTTACATTTTAAGAATGGTGATACCATGATATTTCTGCTGTGGGTGCAGCATAAATATAAAGCAAACAATTTAATTTAGAGGAGGCTTTTTATGAGAAAGAAAGTATTAAGTGTACTTCTGTGTACAGCAATGGCTGCAACAATGTTAACAGGCTGCGGCGGTTCTGCAGACGACACAAACAAGAAGGGAACAGACAATAATGCAACAAGTGGTGCTTCAAGCGCAACATCTGAGAAGAAATCTACAGCTCAGGTTTCTGACGGTGGTAAAGTTCTTAACATTCGTTGTTGGAACGATGAGTTCAAGAGCCGTATCGAGGATCACTATCCAGGATATAAGAAGACTGGTAAGTGGAAAGGTAAGATCGGCGATGTAGAGGTTAAGTGGACAATGGTTGCTAACGAGGGTAACGCTTATCAGGACGCTTTGGATCAGGCACTTCTGAACCAGGCAGACGCTAAGGCTGATGATAAGGTTGATATGTTCCTTGTTGAGGCTGATTACGCACTGAAGTATGTAAACTCAGATTACACAGTAGACGTTGTAAACGATCTTGGTGTTTCTGAGGATTCACTTTCAAACCAGTACAAGTACACACAGGATATCGTAAGAGATGCTGAAGGAAAGCTTAAAGGATCTTCATGGCAGGCTTGCCCGGCTGGTATGATCTACCGTCGTGACATCGCAAAGAAGGTATTCGGAACAGATGAGCCTGATAAGATTCAGGAAATCTTCTCTGACTGGGATGCTTTCAAAGAGGCAGCTGCTAAGCTGAAAGATAAAGGATATCTTGCAACAGCATCTGTAAACGATGCATATCGTGTATTCTCTAACAACGTAACATCTAAGTGGGTAGAGGATGGCAAGATCAACATTGATGAGAACATCAAGACTTGGGTTGATATGTCCAAGGAAATGGTTGATAACAAAGAGACAGCTACATATGATCTTTGGTCTTCTGACTGGAGCAAGGGCTTCATGAAGAGTGGTAACGTATTTGCTTACTTTGGACCAGCTTGGTTCTTCAACTTCTCAATGAGCGCTGATAAGAAGGGCTCTGTTGGTATCGATGGCGGATGGGCTCTCTGTAAGGGACCTCAGAGCTTCTATTGGGGCGGTACTTGGATCTGTGGTGCAAACGGCACAGATAACTCTTCTCTTGTAAAGGATATCATCGAGAAGATGACAACAGATGAGTCAATCATGACAGACATCGTTAAGAAAGATAACGATTTCGCAAACAACAAGTCTGCAATGGATACTCTTTCTAAGGATAAGAGCTTCAAGAACACAATCCTTGGAGGACAGAATCCACTTCCAATCTTCTGTGACGGTATTGAGAGCATCGACCTCAGCAACCTGTCATCTTATGATCAGGGATGTAACGAGGAGTTCCAGAAGGCTATGAAGGATTACTTCGATGGCAACGCTGATTATGATGCAGCTCTGGAGCAGTTCTATCAGTCAGTTGAGACTAAGTACCCTGACCTTACACACTAATAGCTCGGGCGTATAAAATGTAACATGAATCTGGATGTGCCTGCTTACGGACGTAGGCAGGCACATTTTATACCTAAAAAAGGAGAGAAAAAGAAATGAGCACATCTCCAAAGAGACGAGGAAAAGTTGAAAAACACAATAAATGGGGTTACATTTTCCTGATTCCGTTTGTTGTTGTGTATGTTATTTTCCAGCTGATTCCTTTGATTAGTACCGTCTATAACAGTTTTTATGAAAACTATCGTTCCGGTTTGATTCAGGTCGGACCGAACTTCGTAGGGATGGATAACTACAAGGAATTGTTTGCCGGAGGATACTTCTGGTTGTATTTAAGAAATACCTTAATTATGTGGGTACTTGGATTTGTTCCACAGATTATCGTATCATTGATCCTGGGAGCATGGTTCTCCGATATGAGACTGAATATTAAAGGCTCCCGTTTCTTCAAGACAGTCATTTATCTGCCAAACCTGATCATGGCATCCGCATTTGCAATGCTGTTCTTCGCATTATTTGCAGATACAGGTCCTGTAAATGCTATGCTGACAGGCGCTGGCTTGCTGAAAGAGCCATTCCACTTCTTATCAAATAAATGGAGTGCAAGAGGTCTGGTTGCTTTCATGAACTTCCTGATGTGGTTTGGTAATACAACGATCCTGTTGATGGCAGGTATGATGGGTATTGATCCATCACTGTTTGAGGCTGCCGAGGTGGATGGAGCAACATCCACACAGGTATTTTGGCAGATTACTATGCCGCTGTTAAGACCGATTATGGTTTACGTTTTAGTTACTTCCTTGATTGGTGGTTTGCAGATGTTCGATGTTCCACAGATCTTAACAAACGGAACTGGTCAGCCGACTCAGACCACAATGACACTGATCATGTACTTGAACAAGCACCTGTTTAGTAAGAACTACGGTATGGGTGGCGCATTGTCCGTTGTAATGTTTATTATCACGGGTATCCTGAGCTTGATCGTGTTTAAGGCATTTGCACAGAAAAAGGAGGATTAACGATGGCGAATTCAAGAACACCAAGTGATGAGATTACAAAAGAGGGATTTGGCATTCATGCACGTCGCGCGATTGCATACATCTTTCTGATCATTATCACGATTTTATGTTTGTTCTGGTTTTATGTACTTTTCGTAAATGCTACCAGAACACATAGTGAGATTCAGTTAGGTTTCCATGCACTTCCGGGTACAAACTTTGCTAAGAACTTTTACAATACGATTATCAATGGTTCTCAGCCGGTTTGGAACGGTTTGATCAACAGCGTTATCATCGCTGCACTGAGTGCTGTATTAACAACATATTTTTCAACAATGACGGCATATGCACTTCATGTGTATACCTTTAAATTGAAAAAAGTTATGCATACTTTCATCCTGATGATCATGATGATCCCGACTCAGGTTACCGCTCTTGGTTTCCTGCAGCTGATCATGAAGATGAACTTGATGAACAGTTTTATTCCATTGATAGTACCGGCTGTGGCTTCACCGGTAACATATTTCTACATGAAGCAGTATATGGAATCATCACTGCCGATTGAGATTATTGAAGCATCCCGTATTGATGGTGCCGGCGAGTTCCGTACCTTCAATCAGATGATCCTTCCAATTATGAAGCCGGCAATTGCAGTACAGGCAATCTTCTCATTTGTAACAAGCTGGAACAACTACTTCATTCCATCCTTGATCTTAACGGATGACAAGAAAAAGACACTTCCGGTATTGATTGCCAACTTACGTAGTGCAGACTTTTTGAAGTTTGATATGGGTCAGGTTTACATGATGATCGCGTTTTCTATATTCCCGGTTATCCTTGTTTATCTGATACTTTCAAAACATATTGTACAGGGTGTTGCATTGGGAAGCGTAAAGGGCTGATGCCCTCTATGCCCCGGATAGTAATATCCGGCAGGACCTGATAGTACAATGATCCTCTCTTTCTCATTGTATATGGGGCTGTCTGACAGGAAACTGTCGGGCAGCCCTTTTGGGTTGCCCAAAAATTGTTTGTGTGGTATGCTAAAAAGGAATAGTACATGATTGGGGAGGTAATTATGCATCATTTATGGAAGAAAGGACTGGCGCTTGCGCTGATATTCTGTGTTTCCGTCAGTGGAGTGGGATGTTCTGGGAATAAAAAAGATAAAAAGAAGGAGCCGGCAGCGACGGAAGATGTGTCGTCAGAAAAGGTAACAGAATTGCCAAAGGTTGAGGCAGGAGGCAAGGGAAAGGATAAGTCGGATGTGCCTCTTGTGGTGGCATGTGATGCCTTCGAGAAGCAATTCAATCCATTTTCAGATAAAAATAAAGCGGATCAAAAAGCGGTTAATCTGACGCAGCTCCATCTTTTGACTTTTGACAGGGAAGGGGCTGTGGTAAAGCATGCGATTCAAGGAGAGAAACGTCGTTTTAATGGAGAGACTTTTTATTATGAGGGTCCTGCCAATATAAAGATTCGTCGTGATCACGATGAAGATACCACATCTTATATCATTACATTGAGGAAGGATCTGACCTTTAGCGACGGATCTCCGGTGACAGTGGATGATGTGATCTTTTCTATGTATGCGTTTGCAGATAGCAGCTATCAGGGGTCGGAGACCTTTGGACAGCTTCCGATTATTGGTCTGGAAAAATACCGCGGTACTTCCGGAAAGGACAAGAGAAAAAGTGCTCTGGATATCGATGGGATTGAAAAGGTGACAGATTATAAAGTGAAGGTGACGGTCAGGGGATATGACCGCGATGCCCTTACGGCGTTAAATATTCCGGTCTGTTCCCTGCAGTTTTATGGAAACAAGAAAGAATTTAATGTGCTGGCAGGAAGCTTTGGATTTAAAAAGGGAGATATTTCCAGCCTGGTCAAAAAGAAAAATGCACCGTTTGGTGCAGGACCGTATCAGTATATTAAATATGAAAAGGGCATTGTATATTACGAGGCCAATGAAAAGTATTACCGTGGATGTCCGGAAACGGCATTTGTCCAGTTGAAGGAGGTAGCGGGATCATCTGACGTGCAGAAGCTGGAGGCATTGACCAATGGCGATTTCGATGTCGTAGATATGAGTGCATCCAACAGTGTTATAGATATCATCACAGAGGAGAATTCCAGCGGTAAGCTCACAGGACGGATATACGGCGGTAAGCTGTGGGATGGAGATTATTATCATTATATTGGTATGAATGCAGAGAAAGTGTGCGTGGACGGAAAAGCGGACAGTACACGTTCAAAAAATATGCGAAAAGCCTTTGCGGTTTTATTTAGCTGTAACAGAAGCAATATGGTAGAGCTGAGCCAGAAGGGAGCCGCAGTAATTGACTATCCTGCGTCCCAGATATCCTGGTCTGTGCCACAGGCAGAGGATGAAGAGTATGAGCAGGCATATAACAAAGATGTGGATGGTAATGTGGTCTATAATAGCAATATGAGCGTAGACGAGCGTGCTCAAGCGGCATGTAAAGTAGCTTTGGGATATTTGAAAAAGGCTGGATTTAAGGTTAAAAAGGGCGTAATAACAGAGATTCCGGAAAATACACGAAAGAAATATATTATTTACATTCCAAGTGATGCACAGCAGCAGGGTATGCTTACGATTGCCAGAAATGCCCGGAAGCTGTTTAAACAGCTTGGCTTAAAGCTGGAGCTGAAAGAAGGCTGCAGTCAGAAGAAGCTTGAAAAGCATTTGCAGCAGGGAACGGCACAGATCTGGTGTGGCAAGGCAGAGACGTCAGTTAATGGAGATATGTATGCAATGTATCACAGCCACCTACAAAAGGATAAAACGGCAGGAAGCCGGAATTATTTCCGGATTCAGGACAGTGATCTGGATGATTATATTGAGGATAGTATGAAAGCGGTAAAGCTGAAAAAAAGCATCTCTCTCTATGCGCAGAGTTATGATAAAATCCTTGACTGGGCGGTAGAAGTTCCGGTATACCAGGAACGTAATCTGACCGTATTCAGTACGGCAAGAGTGAATCTGGAGACGGTTGCACAGGATGTCAGTCCGTATTATGACTGGATGCAGGATATCCAGCTGGTAGAGATGAAGTAGTGAAGGCAAGCCGGGAAATGGCAGAATCGCTGGGCAAAACGCAGGTTTTGCCCTTTTTTATGCTCTTAGAAAATATCGGTTGTTATTTTAACAGATAGCTGTACACCATAATAAAGTGACAGAGACTGCCCCCCATAACAAAAAGGTGAAAGATCTCATGGCCGCCAAAGCCCGGATGCAGCCGGTTAAATACAGGAAGTTTTAAGGCATAGATCACACCGCCGATCGTATAAATAACGCCTCCTGCAAACAGCCAGAAGAATGCCTGAGGGGACATGTAGTGATAAATACTGCGGATTGCAAAAATACACAGCCACCCCATAGCGATGTAAATGGTGGAGTTGAGCCATTTTGGAGAATCAACCCAGACCGCCGTAAGGAATAAACCGGCCAGAGCAAGTCCCCAGACGATCAGGCATAAAGGTGTACCGATAGACGATGGCAGAACCAGCATACAGACCGGAGTGTAGCTTCCGGCGATCAAAAAGTAGATCATGATATGATCCAGCTTTTTCAGCAGAAGTGTTGCTCTGTCGTTAGTTATGACAGCATGGTAGAAGGTACTGGCACCGTAAAGCAGAATCATGCTGATAATAAATAAGAGACTGGAAACAATACTTTTGATATGACCGGTCTGCGCAGCCCTCTCTAATAAAAATGGTGCTGCAGAGACAGCGGCGACCATTCCAATAAAATGGGTGATAGCGCTGGCTGGGTCTTTTAAGCGGAATGTTGTATGGGATACAGCCGGAGATTGTGAAATAGCCGTTGATCCCGGATAGGATTGTGAATTTGTAAGTGTAGTCATAATATCCCTCCGTTCTATTAAATTATCCATGTAATGGAAAACGGTTTGCAAATACATTACACATAGTATTGAAAACTACTTTATGAAGTATAATATACATCCTTTTCGGGATTTATGCAAGTAGTTTTTTCCTTGTGTGGAAAAAGAACTGTTTATACAGATATTTACAAAAATATAGTAGAAATGTTATGATGAGAGAAAATCCTTACAGGAAATAAAATAAGAAAGCGGGGAAATAAGGATGGAACTTCATGTTGGTGATGTGATCAAAATGAAAAAACAGCATCCATGTGGAGAAAATCGCTGGAAGCTGGTGCGGGTTGGTATGGACATAAAAATGGAATGTATGGGATGCGGACATCGTGTTATGTTGCCGCGAAAGCAGGTAGAAAAGGGCTTTCGAAGCTTTCTTGAAAAAAAAGATGAAAAAAATTAAAAAAAATCGAAAAAAAGTGTTGACATTTTGAGCCGAGTATAATATACTCTTACTTGCGTCACGGAAATGACTTAAAACTTTTCGGGGTGTGGCACAGTTTGGCTAGTGTACCTGATTTGGGATCAGGGGGTCGCAGGTTCGAATCCTGTCACCCCGATTTGTATGCGGGTGTAGTTCAATGGTAGAACATCAGCCTTCCAAGCTGAATACGTGGGTTCGATTCCCATCACCCGCTCTTTTCTTTTGTATGTGTTCGTAGCTCAGTTGGATAGAGCAACGGCCTTCTAAGCCGTGGGTCGGGGGTTCGAAT
>OGWR01003038.1_pt1 | contig 11265 bp, 10 predicted proteins | sample 1576061 | NCBI WGS metagenome assembly OGWR01 (sample SAMEA3541511, study PRJEB24748) | human gut metagenome | biome: human gut; feature: human-associated habitat; material: faeces | place: China | collected 2012 | reverse complement strand
CATGGCAGCCTGCTTTCTCAAGTTTCTTCGCCCAGATGATGTTGTTCTCCTCATCAAATCTGGCTTTCAGCTCCACAAGTACGGATACCTGTTTTCCGTTCTCCGCCGCTGCAGCCAGGGCCGCGATGATCGGGGAATTTCCGCTGACACGGTAGAGGGTCTGCTTGATCGCCAGCACTTCCGGATCTCTCGCCGCTCTTCTGACAAAGTCCACAACCGGATCAAAGGTCTCGTAAGGATGCATCAGGAGAATATCACCTTTCCGGATATTCGTAAAGATATCATCGTCATTCATCAGTGCCGGAACCGGCTGCGGCGTATATTTCGGTGTCTTCAAATGATCGTATCCGTCAAGTCCGTACATCTTCATAAGGACCGTCAGATCCAGAGCGCCCGGAATCTCGAAGATGTCTTCCTCATTGACTTCCAGCTCCCGTTTTAATACCTTGAGGAGTCTCTGGTCCGCCTTATCCTCGATCTCCAGACGGATGACCTCGCCCCACTGCCTGCGCTTTAACTGCTTCTCGATCTCCTCGAGAAGATCCACAGCTTCCTCCTCGTCAAGGGAGAAATCGGCGTTTCTCATGATTCGGAACGGGTGGGATGTCACGATATCGTAGTTTAAGAACAGCTGCTGCATGTTCCGCTCGATGATCTCCTCCAGAAAGATCACATTCCGCGTCTCGTTGTGGTCCTCATCGGTGGTCACCGGGAGGCTTATGATCCGCGGAAGCACCGCCGGAACCTGTACCATGGCAAATTCCAGTTCCTCATCGCCGTCTTTTTTCTTCAGCAGTGCCGCGATATTTAAGGATTTATTCCGGACAAGGGGGAACGGTCTCGAGGAGTCCACCGCCATCGGGGTGAGTACTGGGTAAACCTCCTCCCTGAAATACCGGTCCACAAACTCTCCCTGTTCCGGTGTCAGGTCCTCATGGCACTCGATCAGATTTAATCCGTTATTTCTGAGTGCCGGAAGCAGGGACCGGTTGTAGGTATTATACTGCTGAACCACCAGTTCATGGGTCCGGACGCTGATCTTATCCAACTGTTCCTGAGCCGTCATTCCGGCAATATCCGGTTTTTTATATCCGGCATGGACCATGTCCTTTAAGGAGGCCACGCGGACCATGAAAAACTCATCCAGATTTGATGCCGTGATGCTTAAGAATTTTAAACGGTCAAAGAGTGGGTTGGTCTTATCTCTGGCTTCCTCCAGTACACGGCAGTCAAACTCCAGCCAGCTCAGCTCTCGGTTTACATAATTTTTCGGATCCTGAAAATACTCAATTCCCTGTTCTTTTCCTTTTCTGGCCTTCTGTGTATTGTCTTTTTTTTCTTCTTTTTTCATCTTTCTTTACCGCCTCCCTGAATGCGTTGGTTCCGGTCAGACCTGACTATACATACTTTTTATGGCGAAGCACCGGCCGAATTCCAAAAATCTCCTCGAAGAACGCCGCCTTCTGTTCAAAGGAAACAGACTCCAGCGTAATATCGCCGTGATAATCTGTCGTGATGATCAGGTTCTGATCCTTCACGGTCATCCGGCAGTCCGCGAGCTTTGCACTGTGTCCGCGGTCCATGGAATTCGCCAGACGCAGCATTGCTGTGAGCTTTGCGATCAGAAGCATGACCTCGTTCTGCCCGCTGAAGCTGTCCGTCACTTCATCTAATTCTGTCTCCATCCGGACCATATTGTAATCGAAATCCCGGATATTATAGCGGACCACATTTGCGATGATCTCCCGCTCCAAATGGGAGATACCGATGATCTCCGTGGACATGATGATGTTGTAAGCGCACTCATTGGAATTCCGGACACTGATAAACTTTCCGCAGGCATGGATCAGCACCGCGATCTGCAAAAGCAGGCGCTCTCTCTGCCCCATTCCGTGGTATTTCCGCATTGTATCGAAGACCTGGAGCACATATTTCTCGACAGTCTCCGTGTGCCGGCTTAAGCACTGGTAGCGTTTTGCCATGGAACGGGAAGTGCTGATAATATCGTTATCAAAATTGTGCCGGAATTTTATAAGCTTCTTGTCCGCCGCGAACTCCGCCGCGATCCCGTCACAGAGCCGTACCCCGGGGATCCAGATCATCTCTGCTCCCGTCATCTCAAGAAACTTCTTATAGATCACCGCGCATGGCATAAGTAAGGAAGCGTACTCCCTGTTCACCCCGAAATGCTCCTCCATCTGCTCTTCATTCATCGTGCTCAGGCGGGTGTAAAACTCTTCAAACTGCTCTCTCGTGATCCTTGAGAGCGGCTTTCCGTCTTCCTCGTACCGAAACAGATACAGGATGTTCTCACCGATCCCGATCAGATGCTTGATCTTCCGCTCCTTTAAATACATTTTTTTATAGTTCTGGAGTTCATTGTCCACCATCTCATCAATAAGCCCCCGGTACTGTTCCATCGTCGTATCGACCTCTTCCAGAGTACCGCGGATCCTCAGAACACCTAACGGCAGATTTTCCGTATTCACCAGAAGGTTTTTATCAAACATGGATATCTGCATGCTGCCGAATCCCACGTCCACGATAGCGGTTCCCTGCTGGATATTCTCATCAAACTCGTCATCGGACACCGCGATGGCCTTGTAGCCCAGAAATCGCTGTTCCGAGTTGCTGATAATCCGTACCTGGATCCCGGTTCGGACACGGATCTGATCCAGAACGATCCTATTGTTTCTCGCCTCGCGCATCGCACTTGTGGCGTAGGCACGGTATTCCGTGACTTTATAGGATTTCATGATCCTTGCAAAATCCGCAAGCACATCGCAAAGCTCCTCCACCATCTCATAGCTGATCTTTCCGTTATTGTAGGTATCTTTTCCCAGCGCAGTGACGTGACGGATCTGATCCAGTTTTCGGATCTTGTTGCGGTTTGAGATCTCATAGATCCCCATCTCCACCTCAAAGGATCCCACATCGATGGCTGCAAATGTAAGGGCTGCCATGTTTTTTCCTCCTTGCTCTGTGCGCGACGATCGCCGGACCCGTTTTATGTCCATCATATCGCCTGCATCAAATATCTGTTGATATAAGAATCGGTCCGGATTTTCCCGGACCGTATCTCTCTAATAATTACCTAAAATTCTCATGACGGAAGCTTCCGCAGCAAGACCGGTCAGTGCATTTCTCACGCCCGCATCGCTTAAGTTTCCTTCGAAATCCACGAAGAACCGGTACTCAAAGCTCTTTTCCGGAATCGGTCTGGATTCGATCATCGTCATATTGACATTGTTAAAAATAAAATTTCCAAGGATGTTGTAGAGGGAACCGCTCTTGTGCGGGATCTCAAAGGCCACGCTGATCTTTCCGGCAGTCTTTGCGTACACCGGCTCTTTTCCAAGGATCAGAAATCTCGTCGTATTTCCCTTTACATTGTTGATCTCCTCCGCGAGGATCTCCATTCCATAGAGTTCTCCCGCTGTACGGCTTGCGACAGCCGCCTGGGACGGATCCTTCTCCTCCATGACCTTCTTTGCAGCCACAGCCGTGTTTAAGACAGCGATCTGTTTCCAGTCTTTATGGGCGGACAGGAAATCAGCGCTCTGGGCCAGAGCCTGGGCATGGGAGTAAACGGTCCTGATATCGGAGAGCTCCGCTCCCGGAACGCCGAGCAGCATATGGGCAACCGGGACATAGACCTCGCCGACTATGTAATTCTTATACTTTAAGAGCAGGTCGTAGTTGTTGATCACGAAACCGGCTGTGGAATTCTCGATGGGAAGTACCGCATAATCAGCGCGTCCCTCTTCCACCTCGCGCATCGTGTCCTCGAACTCCGGAACATGGTAAAGATCCGCGTCCTCGCCGAAATATAACTTCGCGGCGGCATGGCTGTAAGCGCCCTCGACGCCCTGGAAGACGATCTTTTTATTCTTCTTCCCGATGGTCTCCACTTCCGTAAATCCGGTGTCCATTCCCATACCGTGAGCGGATAACAGGCTGTACTGGTATCTGCGGCTGACGGACATTAACTGGGAAAAGATCTCCTTTACCGCCTCTTTATTGAACTCACTGTGGGCCAGCTCCTGAACCGCTGCGATCTTCTGTGCCTCTCTCGCCGCATCGTAAACGGCTTTTCCTGTTCCGATCTTATATTCCGCCACATCTCCGCATACGGACATGCGCTCCTCAAACAGACGGACGATCTCTTTATCGATCACGTCCAGCTTGTCCCTGCATTCTTTTAAGTCAAGATTTTTCATATATTTTATGCCTCTGCTTTCTGTCATTTCTCCCCAGGTATTTCCCAAAATTTCTTTTGCTTTTTCAGCAGATCTCTCCGAAACCTTGTCCTGTCATATCATTTCAAGCCATTTTATCCGCCTGAAACCTTATTGTTTTTCTTCCTGCATTTCTTTCAGCATTCTGATCAATACATTTCTAGTGTAAGCACCCGGATGTTTCCGATCTTCGGCTTCCAATTCTTTTACATAGAACGGTTTTCCGTAGTAGATCGTAATATGGGACGGGGTGATAAACGGGAAGTGTTTTTCCAGCACCTCCGCCGTTCCTGTCATCGCCACCGGGACCACCGGACAGCCGGATTTCTCCGCAATCTTTAAGCTCCCCTCTTTAAACGGAAGGAGCTCCGTGATATCTTCGTTCGGATTTCTCGTTCCCTCCGGGAAAATCCAGATGGAAACGCCGTTTTTTACCTTCTCGATTCCCTGAAGGATCATCTTTAAGCCTTCTTTGATGTTCTTTCTGTCTAAGAACAGGCAGTTCACGTTCACCATCCAGGTGCGTAAGAGTGGGATCTTTTCCATCTCCTTTTTTGCGACGAAACCGAGCAGTGTCGGAACTGTCGTGTAGCCCGCAAGAATATCAAAATAGCTTCTGTGGTTTCCAACATAGAGGACCGCTGTGTCTTCCGGTATATTTTCCGCGCCCTTCACCGTCACGGTCACCCCCGCCAGCTTTAAGAGTACCTTGAACACGGACCGGACGACCTTGATCGTCTCCAGATCCCGCGCGTGGGGATCTTTCTTTCCAAGCGATACCTGTGCCACAAGGAACGGATAGCTGAAGATCAAAAATCCCACCAGTGTGAACAGGACAAGTAATAATCTTATCATAAGTAACAAACCTCCCATATTTTCTTTAACAGTAACGGTGCTCTCTTACGGTCAGCACAGCAGGTGTGCCCACCTATTGAACAATTGCCTTTCATACACTTTAAAGAGTTACAGCAATGAGGTTCATAAGTTATATTATATTAAATAAACCTCTTATTTGCAACTCAAATGCACCTCGAATCCATCTAAAATCCAGCTCAAATCTGTCTATATATTGGCTTTTCCGTTTCCGGATCTCTGGAAAGGATTTCCTCTTTTCCTCCTGTCAGATATTCAAAGAGAAGTCCTGTCATGAACCAGAACGGAGCAAAATCCAGCCGGATCACGCCGTCAACGCTCAGCATTCGCCCGGTGTAATCCCACGGACATATCCCAAGGCTTTTCAAGAATGTCCCCGTGAGGTATTCTGCGAAAAAGATCAGGACCATGTCCAGGATCCCATGTCGGAAGATCCTGTCCTTTACCGCGATCTGTCCCCGGTCTCCGATCCAACTGTCCACCCATTTCCCGATGGGCCCCAAAAGGATTCCCATTCCATATATCGGGAACATGTATATTGATGTCTTTCCCATGAATTTCATATCTCCAGCCGCAAAGCCTTCCACGGAAGTCAAAAGGATCTCAAGTCCCCATCCCGTCAGACCGCAGAGCATAAAATTCCTGACCCATTGTCTCCATCCGCCGCCGGAGCTTTTTTTTACTGCAATTTTCTGATTTCTGTTTTTCTGCTTCCATCTGTTCATGAAACCAGTATCTGTGATTCTCCGATCCGCTATGCAGCCTTTTCCACGGTGCTTTTTTCCACTTTGATTTTTCTGCGGCTCATGCCCTGGAAAGCCAGGATCGGCCGCTTACTCTATACATACTGATTTTTTTCCGGATCGTACTCATAATCGATCGACGCGAGTTTCTCATCCACGTCTTTCCTGTCTAGACAAAGCGACCTGCACAACTCGTCCATATCCGGGTAATTGTCCCGCAGTTGTGTGTTGATATAGCTTAACAGCATGACCGGATCTTTCGGTATCTTCGTCATCTCTCTCCTTTCCCGGATGATTCTTTCTCTCCAAACCATCCGCCGCCTTTACTTTCTGAATCCTCTTGTGTTATACTATAAACCATATGTGAGATGATTGCAAACGAAAGGGGATTTAAAAACCATGAAACACCTTCTGCTGCTTGGAACGGGAGGAACGATCGCCTGCAAGAGAGGTGAAAACGGTCTGACACCGCTCCTCACCGGCGATGAACTGTTATCTTATGTACCGGATGCGAAAAAATTCTGCGAGGTGGAGACGGTGCAGGTCTTAAACATCGACAGCACGAATATGCACCCGAAGCACTGGCTGAAGCTCGCCCAGGTCCTGGAGGAGAATTATGACGATTATGACGGCTTCGTGATCTGCCACGGAACGGACACCATGGCTTATACGGCGGCAGCCCTCTCCTATCTGATCCAGAATTCCCGGAAACCGGTGGTCATCACAGGCGCCCAGAAGCCGATCGATCTGGAGATCACAGACGCCAAGACGAACTTATGTGACAGCCTCCGTTTTGCCTCCTGTGACAAAGCCCACGGGGTCAATATCGTCTTTGACGGCAAAGTCATCGCAGGAACCCGCGGCAAAAAGATGCGAACCAAAAGCTACAATGCATTTTCCAGTATTAATTTTCCTTATATTGCAACGATCCAGGACGAACATATCCTGTTTTACTTAGACGATAAGGAACTGATCCGCGAACCGGTGTCTTTCTGCCACACCATGGACTGGAAGGTGGGGCTGTTAAAGCTGATCCCGGCATTGGATGCGGCGGTGCTGGATTACATGGCCGAACATTATGACGCTGTCATCATCGAGTCCTTCGGCGTTGGCGGACTGCCAAACTATGAAGGCTCCAGCTACCATAAAGCCGTGGAAAAATGGATTTCTCAGGGAAAGATTGTGGTTATGACCACGCAGGTTACCAATGAGGGCAGCAACATGTCTGTTTATGAGGTAGGACGGACCATTAAGTATGAATTTGGGCTGTTGGAGTCTTATGATATGACGTTGGAGGCGACGGTAACGAAATTGATGTGGATTCTGGGGCAGACCCATGACCGGGATAAAGTGAAGGAGATGTTTTACCGGACGGTGAATCATGATATTTTGTGGAAGGCATAAGTCAAGTCGAACGTCTGCAGGACTTGGCGCTTCCCCGTTTTGATGCATATATTGATACTTATTGTGAGGTGACTTTATAATATGAGATTGACAGAAAAAAAAGGGTCTGGAGCTTCCACTGTCAGCCCAGACCCAAAATATTATCATGATTTACTCGTCAGCCACCTCTAATGCCAGGCGGATCATCTCATCGAAGCTGCTCTGCCGCTCTTCTGGTGTTAAGTTATTGGCTGCGTCACCGCCGATGATATCGGAAATGGTACACATACAAAGTGCTTCTTTGCCTGCTCTTGCGGCAACAGCATAAAGAGCCGCACACTCCATCTCGCCAGCCAGAACACCCATTTTCGCCCACACTAATTCAGGAAGCTCACTGTAAAATACGTCACCGGAAACAACGCTTCCCACTTTATAATTCAGTTTCATCTCTTCTGCGGTGTCAGCAGCTTTCTTCAGCAGACGGTAGCTGGCACATGGCGCATAAGTTCCGTGAAGCTGATACTGGTTCATAAATTCAGACTGATAACTAGCACCCATAGCGATGACGATATCCCTCATCTTCACATTCGGGCTGATGGCTCCCGCACTGCCAACACGGATGATGCTTTTCACATCATAGACATTGAACAATTCATAAGAGTAAATACCAATTGACGGCATTCCCATGCCACTTGCCATCACGGATACCCGCTTTCCATGGTAAGTTCCTGTGTAACCATTCACGCCACGGACATTATTGACCAACTGCGCATTCTCTAAAAAATTCTCTGCAATATATTTCGCACGAAGCGGATCTCCAGGCATTAATACGGTAGATGCAAATGCTCCTTTTTCGGCTGAGTTATGTGGTGTCATAATAAATTCCTCCATTCTGTTTTAATCTGGCTTTATCATAACACAAAATCAGGATTTTTGTTATTCCTATTTACGTGAAATCCCGGACAATTTTTATATACTCCTGTGCATGATAAGAGAGATAACTTCCTTTCCGGAAAGCCGCCACAAAATCCACTGTCGTATTAGAATCTCCCACAGAGAAAAACAACGGCTGCTGCTTAAATGGAATGTGTTTCAAATGGGTCTCTGTCACGAAACACGCCGCATACCCACGAGAAGCCAGTTCCGCAGCAGCAGAAATATTGCTGGTCTGCAGGCGGACCTGGGGACGGAAATGGCAGGCTTTGAATAGCTGGTCTACGGTCTGACGGGTCCGCTGACCCGATGGCTGTAAAATGAATGGTTCGTCAGCAAGAAGCTGAAGATCCAGCCATGGATATTTGCATCCTTCTTTCTTGATGCCTGCGTCCTTCAATGGATGATCCGCCGCCAGGACAAGAACCACCTCCTCATGGCTGATGATCTCATAATCAATATCCGGACTTTTCACCGGAAGATTGAAAAACGCCAGATCCGCTTCGCCATTTAAAAGCATTCCTTCCAGCAAACTGGAATGGGCCTCTAAAATATCCAGATGCATATTGGGGTACAGACTATGGAAAATCGGCAATGTACATGGAAGCATGTACGTTCCGCGCATGGTTGGGAACGCAATCTTCAAACGTCCGGCATTCTGCTTGATGATGTCCCCCATTTCCTGATCCAGTTCTTTTTTCAGATTCAGGATTTCCGTGGCTTTGGCCACATACCGCTCCCCTGCATACGTCAGCACAAACCGGTTTCCCAATTTCCGGAACAGCTTCTGCCCCATCTCTTTTTCTAAATTCTGCAGAAATTTTGTTAACGTTGGCTGGGTCACATACAGCGAATCTGCTGCTTTGGTAATGTTCTGTGTTTTGGCAATGGCCAGTACATACGAAAGATCCCGAAAGTCCATAAAATCCCCCTTTTCAATCAAATATCCTTCTGTCCTATTTTTATCTAGCAGACCACGATTTTCTTGAAACATACCACGATCCCAGATCCGTGAAACTGATGTCTTTATATTATCACAAACTATTCAGTTAAGGAATACTTTTGATGAAAAGAATGAATTTCATTTCTTTTCAAATTCATGCTATGATAAAGCCAACAGAGATGATACCGGTATCAAAACCGGCGGCCCGGCCAGCCGCCTTCTCACAAAGGTGATGGAGGAATAAATAATGCAGGAACATAGAATGGATGTGGTGAACCTTCCCGTAACGATCATGCGCGGAGGTACCAGCAAAGGAATTTATATCTTAGAAAAGGATCTTCCAGCCGATCAGGAAACATGGGAGCCATTACTGCTTCGCATGATGGGAAGCCCGGATAAAAAGCAGATCGACGGTCTTGGCGGTTCCCAGTCTGTAACCAGCAAAGTGGCCATTGTAAAAAAATCCGAACGTGATGACGCGGACGTGGATTACACCTTCGCACAGGTCTCTGTGGATAAGCCACTGGTCAGCTACAAAGGAAACTGTGGAAATATTTCTTCCGGCGTTGGTCCTTTTGCCATTGAAAAAGGACTGGTAAACGCAGAAGAAGGCACCACAACCGTTCGCATCTATAATACAAATACTGATAAAGTAATCGCGGCAGATGTCAAAACCAGTAATGGGCATGTCGTATATGATGGTGATTTTCAGATTGCCGGAGTTCCTGGAACCGCTTCCCCAATCCGTTTGAAATTTCTTGACCCGGCTGGTACGCTGGGAAATGGGCTTCTCCCTACCGGAAATGCCACAGATACCCTGGAAATTCCCGGATTTGGACCAGTCGAAGTCTCTATCGTAGACGCCGCCAATCCGCTGGTATTTGTAAGAGCCGAAACCTTAGGTCTCACTGGCCGGGAACTTCCGGATGAGTTAAATGCGGATGAGAAAAAACTGGAACTTTTAGAAACTGTCCGGGGAATGGCTGCACAGAAGCTTGGCTTAACGGATGATTACAAAAAATCCGCATGGGAAACTCCAGGAATTCCGAAAATGACATTTGTGGCAAAAGCAGATAACTATGTGACTTCTGATGGAAAAGAAGTGAAAAAAGAGGACATTGATCTCTTATCCCGCATGATGTCCATGCAGAAAACCCACCCAAGCTATGCCATGACCGGCGCCATGTGTACCGCTGCCGCAGCAGTCATTCCCGGCAGTGTGGTACAGCAGGTATTAAATCCGGCAGCAGATACACAGTTTATCCGCATCGGACACCCTGGCGGCGTCCTGGAATGCGGCGTGGACTATGAGATGAAAGAAAACCAGCCGGTGATTGAAGATACATTTGGTTTCCGTACAGCCAACCTTTTATTAGAAGGAACCGCTGTCATTCGAAAGTAATAGGGGGATAAAAAAATGGAGATGGTAAGAACGTTTCTTCCGCAGATTTCACTGCTTGTATTGGTTGCAGTGATCGCAGTGGTTATGCCAACTCTGTACCCGATTTCCGCAGAAATCTGCCAGCGGTTTGCAAGCGTCAATTATGTAGAAATGATTGCAGCGATCACCGCAACCTCTTTCGCAGCCGCTATCAGCCCGCTTTCTACAGGCGTCGCCATCATCATGTCCTCCTACTCCAGCGCACGGGAAACTACCACCGTAGAAATGAACAAGATATTCTATACCCTGTTCCTGTTATCTGTGGGAAATGTGTGCGTAAATGTATTGATGTCTGTGCTGGGCGTATTCAGCCTTGGGGGATTATTCTAAAGTTTAATCGCATAAAAAACCGCCGCAGGAAGCTCTCCTCCAACGGCGGTTTTCTCTATTCCATCAGCATCAGCCGATTTCTTTTATTCAATATGCGCGATCAATTTCTGACCATCTTCACTGGTATCGATCACGATGGTGTTGCCAGCCCGCAGCTGGTCTCCCAGAATGACCTTCGCAGCCAGTGTCTCCACATTCTTCTGCAGATACCGTTTCAGAGGTCTTGCACCGTAAACCGGGTCATAGCCGTGGTCTACTACGTATTTCTTCGCCTCATCGGTCAGCTCTACCTTGATCTCACGGTCTTCCAGACGCTTGTTGGTATCTGCGATCATCAAATCTACGATGTGGGTGATGTTGTCCTTGGTCAAAGGCTTAAAC
>OGWR01003028.1_pt1 | contig 11298 bp, 8 predicted proteins | sample 1576061 | NCBI WGS metagenome assembly OGWR01 (sample SAMEA3541511, study PRJEB24748) | human gut metagenome | biome: human gut; feature: human-associated habitat; material: faeces | place: China | collected 2012 | reverse complement strand
TCCGACTTTCTGCAAAAGTAATGAAAATGAGTGCAGAATGAAACGAGCGAACTGTTTTTTATGCCGAGTGTATTCCGATCTTTTGTGAAGGTATTGTAAATAGGGTGGGACAAAGGAAACCTGTCCGGTTTGTATCGGGCAGGATGTGTTAGTATAATTTGTTCAGGACGCGGGCGATACGTTCGGTGATGATTGCGGCGTAGAGTTGCCCTTCGCAGGCCGATAGCGAGGTGAGGCCCCGGTGATCGACATAGAAAATTTCGTCGAAACGGGCAAGTTGCTCCCGGCCGATCTCCAGCTCCAGCAGAGGCAGGCGGGCGGCTTCGACGGCCCGGCATGCCAATTCCCGTTCGACACTCGGCGGGGCGGGCGGAGTATAGACTTTTTTCCCTTTCACGGCGAACAGGGGCGCTTCGTCGCATACGTGCACGAATCCCTCGCCGTCGCAGCGGATCACCGCTTGTACGCCTGTCCGGACTGCCGCCCGTTCAATGTCCGCTTCCGCCGCCCGGTTGTCCGCCGTCACCGCTGCCTGCAAAGCCAGCATGCAGGCTGCTTCGCGTGCCGAGGTGGGGTATTCGGGGTAGGGAACGCCGTAGTTCACGACAGCCGCAGCGGGCCGCAGCGACCGCAGGGCATACCCGTCGTAGAAGGATACCGCTCCGGGGATCAGCAGCAGGTCGCCCGCCGGTGTGAAGGCCATGCGTACGAACGAAGAGCCTGCGACGGGGTGACGGTTGGCGTCGAGCAGGGCGGCGATCTCTGCCTCCAGCCGGCGAAGGTCGGGGGCCCAGCGCAACCCGAAAAGCTCTTGTATGTTGCGAGCCAGCAGTTCCGTGTGGCGGTCGAGCCAGAGGGGGCGGCGTCCCCGGACATGAAGCGTCTGATAGAGGTATGTGCCTTCGATGCGGGGCATCGGCTCCGGGATACCGTTGCGCAGCAGGATGCGTTCCATTATTGGAGGAAGATTTTGAGAAGCAGCTCGCGGAGCAGCTCCCCGTCCGGGGCGCCGCCCGCGTTCATGCCCTTCGATTTGGCGTCGTATTCGCGCAGCAGCCCCAGGATACGGAACACCCGGCGGTTGTCCCACCGTGCCGAGGTCTGCTTCAGTTCGCCCAGAGCGTAGGCGTTGTTCATTCGCAGGATGCCTATGAGTTCCGTGTCCGAGGGAAACGGAACTCCCTTGTGGCGGCTGAGCCACCGCAGGTAGTTGATGCGGAAAATTTCGCGGAACTGATTGAAAAGGGCCAGAATCGTTACCAGCAGGGGGTTGTCTTTGGGGTTGCGGGCGAAATGGTCGGCGATGCGCAGGGCCTGTTCGAGGTTCTGTCCCGTGACGGCCTTGCAGAGTTCGAAGTTATTGAAATCCTTCGAGATGCCGATGTTCTGTTCGATGTGTGCGTCGGTGATTTTCTTCGTTCCTTCCGGTAGCGAGAGCAGCAGCTTGCCCAGTTCGTTGGAGATTTTGGCGAGGTCGGTGCCCAGGTGGTCGGTCAGCATCGCCTGGGCTTTCGCGTCGATCGTGCAGCCTTTCGAGGCGACGAACTGCGCGAGCCAGGGGCCGATCTCGTAATCGCGCGGCCGGACCGATTCGAGCACCGCACCGTGCTGGGCGATGCTTTTGTAGAGCTGCGAATGCTTGTCCACGTTCTTCTCCTTGTGGCAGACGATCAGGATCGTCGTGGGCGAGGGTTTCGAAGTGTATAGCGAGAGTTTGTCGAGACCGCGCAGTTGCTGCGCCTCCTTGAGAATCACCACCTGGTACGAACCCATCATCGGCATCTGCCGGCAGAGGTTCACCACTTGTCCCGCGTCGGAGTCCCGCCCATAGACGGTCAGCTGGTTGAAAGCCCGTTCGGACTCCTGGAGGATCGTCGAGGCCAGCAGGTCGCAGAGAGCGTCGATGAAGAAGGCCTCTTCGCCCATGAGCAGATAGACGGGCGCGAACTTCCGTCCCGCGATTTCGCCTCGGAGACGGTCGTAGGCCGCCATCGTATCTTTGAATTTTACGCCGCTTTTCGCCATGGCTTAAATGATCTCTTTGGTGATGCGCAGCACGTTTTCGGTCTCGGCCGTGAGCCGGTAGCGGTCGTCGATGCGCCGCCCGACGAGCCAGACGATCTCATCCCCGGAAAGCAGTACGAACTGCCGTGCCTTCTCCGGCAGCGGGACTTTATGGTCGATCAGGTAGTCGCTGACCTTCTTGCGGCCGGACATGCCGTAGGGAATGAACCAGTCCCCCTCCTGCCAGCGGCGCACCGTGAGCGGGTATTTGAGTTTGTCGGCATCCACCTGGGCGATGTGTTCGGGTACGCCGAAGCCCTGGATATCGTCGATGTCGCGCAGCTCGAAGTAGAGCACCGAGTTGCCGCAGTAGCAGCGCGGTTTCGTTGTTCCTTTAATGCAACATAATACAAAATTGCCGCCTCGACCTGCACCTGGCAGGGGTCGTCCGCCGGGATCGGGGTTACCATAATCCGTCCCCGGTCGATGTACGCCACGTGGGATTTGGAGTAGAACCGCTTGCCCGTGCCGGAGTTCTGTTCCAGCGCCCTGACCAGGGCGTCCGACACGTCGCCTTTGAACGAATAGGTCGAGTTGAGCAGTTCGAAGATTACGAAATTCAGCGGGAAAGCCCGGTCGATACGGTCGATGTGGATCGTGTCGATCCCGTTTTCGGTGGTGATGACCTCTTCGCGGATGCGCTGGATGCCGTGGTTGATGAAGAGCTGCGCGTCGGTCAGACGGCCGATGTTCTGACGCATCAGGTCGGTGAACTTGGGGCTGATCTCCTTGATGCGGGGTACGAGTCCCAGGCGGATCTTGTTGCGCAGGTATTTGGTCGAGCGGTTCGACGAATCTTCCCGGTAGGGAATGTGTTGTGCTACGGCGTATTCGAGGATGTCCTTGCGCGAAGCGAACATCAGCGGGCGGATCAGCTTCCCGGCATGGGTGGTGATCCCCGTCAGACCCCGCAGGCCGGTGCCGCGCAACAGGTTGATGAAGAAGGTTTCGATCGAGTCGTCGATGTGGTGGGCGATGGCTACCACCGTGTAACCGTGCTCGCGGCTCAATTCGTCGAACCAGGCGTAGCGCAGCCGCCGTGCGGCCATTTCCATCGATTCGCCCGTGCGCTCCATCTCGCCTTTGGTGTCGAAGCGTTTGTTGTACCAGGGCACGCCGTACTTCTCCGCCTCGCGGCGTACGAGTTCCTCGTCCTCTTCGCTCTCCACGCCCCGCAACTGGAAATTGCAGTGGGCCACGCCGACGCGATAGCCGCTTCGCACGAAGAGCGAGAGCATGACCATCGAGTCCACGCCGCCCGAAACGGTCAGCAGGATGAAATCCTCCGGAGCTGCCAGCTCGTTGCGGCGGATGTAGCGTTGGAAATTGTCCAGTAGGTTCATAGGCAGTGCCTTGTCGGTTTTATAATATATTGACTTCGGGTTCGATCTCCACGCCGAAGCGTTTCTTTACCTGTTCCTGCACTTTGCGGGCGAAAGCGACGATCTCCGTACCCGTAGCGCCTCCGAGGTTGATAATCACCAGCGCCTGCCGGGGGTGGATCCCCACGCGTCCTTCGCTGTGGCCTTTCAGTCCGGCGCGGTCGATCAGCCAGCCTGCGGCCAGCTTGACTTGCGAAGGGTCGGCTGCCGGATAGTGCGGCATATCGGGATAAAGTGCCGACAAGCGTTCGGCCTCCTCGCGGCCGACGACCGGATTCTTGAAGAAGCTCCCGGCGTTGCCCGTCACCGCAGGGTCGGGCAGCTTGGCCCGGCGGATCGCACAGACGGCCTCGCGGATGTTGCGCAGCGTGATGCCTCCCCGCGCTTCGACCGCTGCGGCCAAATCCCCGTATTCGAGTCGGGGCCGGGGCGTGCGGCTCAACGCAAAGCGGACCGAGGTGATGATTACACGTCCCCGCAGGGAGCGTTTGAAGACGCTGTCCCGGTACCCGAACGCGCAGTGTTCTCTGTTCAGGACGAGCGTGTTGAAGGTCTCCGTGCAGAACATCTCGACGCTTCGGATCGCATCCTTGGCCTCGCAGCCGTAAGCCCCGATATTCTGAACCGGAGCGGCCCCGACTTTGCCGGGGATGAGCGAGAGGTTTTCCAATCCCCACAGTTCGTGCTGTACGGCCCATTCGACCAGGTCGTCCCACTCGACGCCCGCGTCGGCTTCGACCGTCACGCAGTCCGGCTGTTCGTCCACGATGCGGATACCCTGTGCCACAGGGGTCAGCAGCGTACCGGGATAGTCTTGCGTGAAGAGGACGTTGTTGCCTCCTCCGAGGACGTACCACGGATCAGGCATTCCTTTCTCGAAGAGTTCCTGCAAATCTTCCGTCCGGTCGAACTCGATGAGGCGTGCCGCCCGCTGCGCCACGTGAAAACTGTTGCGCGGGGCGAGTTCGGGATTGTTAAATTCTCGTATCATATTTGCAAAGTTAGGAATTATTTCGTTAATTTGAATGTTTTCGACAAGCGAGGGCAGAACGACTTCACTCGCTCTGCCGGACGGAGAAAACAGAGAATGCAGTTCGATGTTTCCGATAAGCGAGGCAGGAGAGGACGACTTTTTGCCCGGCGGAGAGAACGGGGCCCGCAGTTCGCCGTTTTCGGTCGAGTGGTGCGGGACGTTGTGTCGGGCAGGGAGAACGACCGTTCGACGGTTTCGATCTATGCGAGTGAGAAGGGAGCTTTTTGTAACAGGCGGGCAGGGCGCCGTGTGCGTGAAGAGAAAAACGGGCGGAGTCGCTGTTTTTTATCGCCCGCTTCGTCGGGCGTCGGTCGATGTGGCGCCGATCTTGCTGAAAGAGAATGAATGTGACTGATAAACGGTTTCCGATATGTTTACGAAAGAGGATTTTGTGCAAATGGAGGAGCACGGCCTGACGCCGGCGGCTCTCGAAACCCAGTTGAAAAATTTTCGGGAAGGTTTTCCCTTTCTTCCCGTGACGCGGGCCGCTTCGTGCGGCGACGGTATTCGGGTGCTGGATGCTGCCGGGATCGAGCAGGCGGCGGCCCGTTACGACCGTGCGAAGGAGTCTTTGCGGGTGGTGAAATTCGTGCCCGCTTCGGGCGCCGCGACCCGTATGTTCAAGGATTTGTTCGAGTTCGTTCGCGAGGGGCGCCGTACGGCTGTGGTCGGGGAGTTGCTGGCCAACCGCCGCCGCTTCGCCTTCTGGCCCGAGCTGCGGACGATCATCGGTGACGATGCCGACGAGCTGCGGACGGTCGAAAATATCGTCGCCGAAGGGCTCCGTTACGGGGAAACCCCGAAGGGACTGGTGTCGTTCCACCGCTATGGGGACGAGGTGCGCAAAGCCGTCGAAGAGCATCTGGTCGAAGGGGCGCAGTACGCCGCCGCCGGGGGCGAGGTGAAGATTCACTTTACCGTCTCGCCCGAGCATCTGACCCGTTTCGAAGCGTTGCTGGCCGAAAAGATACCGGGTTACGAATCCCGTTTCGGGGTCAAGTATCGCATCTCCTTCTCCGTGCAGGACCCTTCGACCGACACGCTGGCCGTGAATCCCGACTGTACGCCTTTCCGACGTGCCGACGGGCGGCTGCTCTTCCGTCCTGCGGGACACGGGGCGCTGATCGGGAACCTCGGAAAGATCGATGCGGACATAGTCTTCGTTAAAAATATCGACAATGTTACTACCGATGCCCGGCGGAGCGATACGGTGCTTTATAAAAAAGCGCTGGCCGGAGTATTGCTCGCATTGCAGGAGCGGATTTTCGAATACCTCATGGCCCTCGAAGTGCCGGGTGCCGAATTGGAGCCTATCGCCGCGTTCATCGAGAATGAACTCTGCGTGAAACTGCCCAAGGACTACGGCACGGCTCTTTTGAGGCAGGTGCTCGACCGCCCGATCCGGGTGTGCGGCATGGTGCGCAACGAAGGCGAGCCGGGCGGCGGCCCCTTCTGGGTGGCTGGGGCCGACGGGCTGGAGACGCTCCAGATCGCCGAATCGAACCAGATCGCTCCCGAAAAGCGGGAGTTGATGCGCTCGGCGACTCATTTCAATCCGGTGGATCTGGTTTGCAGCTTCCGCACCTCGAAAGGCGGTCGTTTCGATCTGCGGGAGTTCGTCGATCCCGCTACGGGTTTTATCTCCCGCAAGTCGGACGGGGGCCGCGAGCTGCTCGCGCAGGAACTGCCCGGTCTTTGGAACGGTGCCATGGCCCGGTGGAATACGGTCTTCGTCGAAGTCCCCATCACGACTTTTTCGCCCGTAAAGGTAGTCACCGATCTGCTGCGTCCCGAACATCAGGGCGATGAATTTTGAATAAGCCATTGCTCCCTTCGGATTTTCATTCGGAGGGAGCTTTTTTCGAGATGAAGACGTTGGTTGTCCCAAACGATTGAAAAAATGCAATCGAAAAATATAAAAAACAAATTGAATAACATTTTCAGTGTTATTTTTCTGCTATTCGGATTAGCGGCTTGCTCAGATGATCGTTACCAAACACAAAATGTAACCCATTTAGTAATCGATTCTTTCGAAGATTTTGCAAAGGACAGCGATACCGTAAGTATTCGGTCCATAACCCTATCCTTGGCCGATAAACGATTTTACGCCGAATTCGAACATTCGGATATCGAGATTAATTACGAAGTAAATGTTCGTAATAATAGTGCGGACACAGTTCGTATCAATCTCCCGGATTCTTCGAATTATGCTACATATCTAAATAATCGTGTCGGGTGGTTGAGTGGATGGAATAAAAATGAGCTTGAAATTCTACCATGTCGATCAAATACTATTTGTATTACCAATATCGGCATGTTTGGTGCGTTATATCGTTGGGAAAAATTATTTCCTCCAAAACACGATTACACTTTTGATATGCTAAAAATCCTTCCCGATGTAAAAGTATATTACAATGGACAGCTTGTATTGCCATCGAAAGAAATAGAAATTTTTACAAGCGACTACAAAGATCCGTGGATATATAAAGTGCTTAAAAAAATATCAGGAGAACCATATGCTATTGATTTTTCTAATTAGATAAAAACTAATGTGATTGATCGATTGTTGAAATCGAAACTCAAAGACAATATTTTATGGTTCGATCCGAAAAAAAATGCGCCGAATATGCGTGGGTTAAAATGGATTTTATATATTTGTAGGAACTAATTCGGAGGAGTGTGATTTCGGGAACAGTTCCGATGTTTCCGGTCGGAGTCGGGGAGAGATCGCTTGCGATCGAGTCTCGGATGGAGGTGAGGAAGAGAAAGATTCCGGTGATCCCGGATCGAATGCCTGCGGTCGGATTTGCCGGCGGGGAAAGCGGTGCTGTATGCCGTGCGTTTCGGTCGGCGGGGTCGGTGCGGGGCCGGGCTGCATCCCGGAATCCGTGACGCGAGGTCATGGAGTGACGAATAAGAAATTCAAATATAATAAACATAAATTCTTATGGAAAACAAACTTCAACAGTTAACCCAGAAGCTCTACGACGAGGGACTGGAGAAAGGCCGTGCCGAGGCGGAACGTCTGGTGGCCGAAGCGAAGACCAATGCGGCCAAGATCGTGAAGGAGGCCGAGGCGCAGGCTGCGAAGATCCTCGCCGAAGCCAATACCAAAGCACAGGACGTGGAGAAGAACGCGATGACCGAAATTTCGCTCGCGGGCAAGCAGGCCCTCTCGAAGATCAAAGCCGAGATCAGCTCCATGATTATCGCCAAGAGCACCGCTCCCGCCGTGAAAGCCGCGACGCTCGATCCCGAATTCGTAAAGCAGATGCTGCTTACCGTCGCCAAGAACTGGAGCGGCGCCGATTCGTCGAAGAACCAGTTGAAGGCCCTGCTGCCGGAGGCGGAACAGAAGGCGTTCGAAGCGACGTTCGAAGCCGCTGCGAAGGAGCTGCTGGCCGCAGGCGTCGAGGTGGGTTATTCGAAGGAGGTCAGGACGGGATTCAAGGTGGGTGCCAAAGACGGCGGCTACTACATTTCGTTTTCGGACCAGGATTTCGACGCTCTGTTGAAGGAGTACCTGCGCGACAAGGTCTATAAAATGCTGTATAACGCTTAAGCCGGGCGCCATGTTCGACAAGAATTACTACTGTTTGGTAGCCGGATTGCGGGAGTATTCGCTCGATGCCGATACCAAGGGCTTCAATGCCCGGGCGATCATCGAGGAGATTCTCGAAGGGGTTTCCGCCCGCGATGCACGTTGCGTGCGTCTGCTTTACGGTTACTACGACTGCGAGAACCTGGTTAATTTCCGCAAGGGACGCGCGGCGCACAACCCGCTGGGCAACCTCTCGCGGGAAGAGATCGAGGAGCAGACCAAGAACCCCGACCGGCTTCCGGCGCGTATGGCGACCGTGGTCCGTTCCTATTCGGCCATCGTCGATGAAGATGCCGACAACGAGGACGGGATCGACACCGACCGATCGTTCGAGAACGCTCTTTTCTCGGCCTACTACGACGAGTGCGCCCACTCCAAGAGCCGTTTCCTGCGCCAGTGGGCCGATTTCGACCGCAACCTGCGCAACATCTCTGCCGCCGTCGTAGCCCGCGTTACGGGACGTTCGGCCGAGCAGTCTGTCGTGGGCGGGGATGAAACTTCGCAGCAGCTCAAACGCTCGTCGGCCGCCGATTTCGGCTTGCGGGGCGACGTTCCCTACCTGGAGGCGGTGATCGCCGCCGTGAACGACGAAACCAACCTGGTGGAGAAGGAGCGCAAGATCGACGCGATCCGCTGGAACCAGGCCGAGGAGCTTTCCACTTTCGATTATTTCGACATCAACGCGCTGCTGGCTTACCTGGTGAAGGTGAACATCGTGGCGCGCTGGACCCGTTTGGACGACAAGCAGGGGCGCGAAATGCTGCATCGCCTGATGACCAGTCTGGACGGCAAGGATTTGATCAATAAACAATAAAACAGATAATGAAAACAACAGGACGAGTAAACGGTATCATCTCGAACATCGTGATCGTGAAGGCGGACGGCCCTGTCGGCCAGAACGAAATCTGTCACGTTTACTGCGGGGATACCAAGATGATGGCCGAGGTCATCAAGGTCGTGGGCGACAATGCCTACGTGCAGGTTTTCGACTCGACCCGCGGACTGAAGATCGGCGAAAAGGTCGAATTCGAGGGTCACATGCTGGAAGCGACGCTCGCTCCCGGTCTTCTTTCGCGCAACTACGACGGTCTGCAGAACGACCTGGAGAAGATGGACGGTCTGTTCATCGCGCGCGGTTCGATCACCGACCCTATCGACTTCGAGAAGAAGTGGGAGTTCAAGCCGCTGGCCAAGCCCGGCGACAAGGTTTCGGCCGCGTCGTGGCTGGGGCAGGTCAAGGAGGAGTGGGTCGAGCACAAGATCATGGTACCCTTCACGATGGAGGGAACCTATACGGTCAAGAGCGTCGTGCCCGCCGGAGAGTACAAGGTTACGGACACGATTGCCGTCATCACCGATGCCGACGGCCGGGATCACGATATTACGATGGTGCAGCGGTGGCCTGTGAAGCAGGCCGTGCGCTGTTACCGGGAGAAGCCGCGTCCCTCGCGCGTCATGGAGACGGGCGTGCGGGCCATCGACACTTTCAACCCGCTGGCCGAGGGCGGTACGGGCTTCATCCCCGGACCTTTCGGTGCGGGCAAGACGGTGCTCCAGCATGCGATTTCGAAGCAGGCCGATGCCGACGTAATTATCATCGTGGCCTGCGGCGAGCGTGCCAACGAGGTGGTCGAGATTTTCAAAGAGTTCCCCGAGCTGGTCGATCCCCGCACGGGCCACAAGCTCATGGAACGTACCATCATCATCTGCAATACTTCGAACATGCCCGTCGCGGCGCGTGAGGCGTCCGTTTATACGGGTATGACCATCGGCGAGTACTACCGTTCGATGGGCCTCAAGGTGCTCGTTATGGCCGACTCGACTTCGCGCTGGGCGCAGGCGCTGCGCGAGATGTCCAACCGTCTGGAGGAGCTTCCGGGTCAGGACGCCTTCCCGGTCGATCTTTCGGCGATTATTTCGAACTTCTATGCGCGGGCCGGCCTGGTGAAACTCAACAACGGTAAGACGGGTTCGGTGACCTTCCTGGGTACGGTGTCGCCTGCGGGCGGTAACCTCAAGGAGCCGGTGACCGAATCGACGAAGAAGGCAGCCCGCTGTTTCTACGCCCTTTCGCAGGGCCGCGCCGACTCGAAGCGTTACCCGGCTATCGACCCGCTGGAGTCCTACTCGAAATACCTCGAATATCCCGAAATCGAGGAGTACCTCGACGGCCGTATCGAAAAGGGCTGGGTGGAGAAGGTCTATGCGGGCAAGACGCTCGTGCAGCGCGGCAAGGAGGCCAACGACCAGATCAACATCCTGGGCGACGACGGCGTGCCGGTGGAGTACCACGAACGATTCTGGAAATCGGAGCTGATCGACTTCGTGATCCTGCAGCAGGATGCTTTCGACGAGATCGACGCCAACTGCCCGATCGAACGCCAGAAGATGATGTACGAGATGGTGCTCGACATCTGCGACCGGGAGTTCGCGTTCGCCGGATTCGAGGAGTGCGCTTCGTTCTTCAAGGGCCTGATCAACCTCTTCCGTCAGATGAACTATTCGGAGTGGAAATCGGAGAAATTCGAGGACTACCGCCGTCAGATCGAGAAAACAGTGAGTGAAAAAGAATCCAAATAAGGCGCGGTATGACAACACGAGCATTTCAGAAGATATATACCAAGATTGAAAACATTACCAAGGCGACCGTGACGCTGCGTGCCGAAGGCGTGGGTAATGACGAGCTGGCCACCGTAGGCGGCAAGTTGGCCCAGGTGGTGAAGATTATGGGCGACCAGGTGACTTTGCAGGTTTTCGCGGGCACGGAGGGTATTACCACCGATTCGGAGGTAATTTTCCACGGCGAACCCCCGAAGCTGCGCGTTTCGGACAACCTGGCGGGCCGTTTCTTCAACGCCTACGGCGAACCCATCGAGGGCGGCGAGCAGATCGAGGGCGAAGCCCGCGAAATCGGCGGTCCGACGGTGAATCCGTTCCGCCGCATCCAGCCGTCGGAGCTGATCGCCACGGGTATCGCCGGCATCGACCTCAATAATACGATCGTGACGGGCCAGAAGATTCCCTTCTTCGCCGACCCGGATCAGCCCTATAACGCCGTGATGGCCAATGTGGCCCTGCGTGCCAAGGCCGACAAGATCATCCTGGGCGGCATGGGTCTCTCGAACGACGACTTCCTCTACTTCAAGCAGGTGTTCGAAAACGCCGGTGCGCTCGATCGCATCGTTTCGTTCGTCAATACCACGGAGAATCCCCCGGTG
>OGWR01003026.1_pt1 | contig 11306 bp, 14 predicted proteins | sample 1576061 | NCBI WGS metagenome assembly OGWR01 (sample SAMEA3541511, study PRJEB24748) | human gut metagenome | biome: human gut; feature: human-associated habitat; material: faeces | place: China | collected 2012 | reverse complement strand
TATGAATACTGTTTTAAGTGTTCAGGGTGCTTCTGCGCCCGTTGAAAAGAAATCGTTTTTTTCTAAATTCACTCGTCTGAATATGCTTCGCCTGGTTCGTGCAGTGATCCCGGTTGCTGTTCTGATGATGTTGTTCCCTGAGTTAGCTATGGCTGCTGGTAAAGGCGACCTGATGGCTAAAGGTAACGATACGGTTAAGGCGACCTTCGGTAAGAACTCCAGTATCGTTAAATGGATTGTTCTGGCTGAGGTGCTGGTCGGTGCGGTCATGTACATGATGACCAAAAACGTCAAGTTCCTGGTCGGCTTTGCCATCATCTCTGTATTTATTGCTGTGGGTATGAGCGTCGTTGGCCTCTGACAGGAAATAAAACGATGTCGGGAGACGAGAATAAACTTAAGAAATATCGTTTCCCGGAAACACTGACCAACCAGAGCCGCTGGTTTGGCCTGCCACTGGATGAACTGATCCCCGCAGCAATCTGTGTTGGCTGGGGTATCACAACATCGAAATATCTGTTCGGTATTGGTGCAGCGGTTCTGGTTTATTTCGGGATTAAAAAACTGAAAAAAGGGCGGGGCAGTTCCTGGTTACGTGACCTGATTTACTGGTATATGCCAACAGCCCTGCTGCGCGGTATTTTTCATAATGTTCCCGATTCGTGTTTCCGGCAGTGGATTAAATAGAACTGATACCAGGATTGTTATATGGAACACGGTGCCCGTTTAAGTACCAGTCGTGTAATGGCCATCGCCTTTATATTTATGTCAGTGCTTATTGTTCTCAGCCTCTCTGTTAACCTCATTCAGGGGGTGAATAACTACCGTCTTCAGAATGAGCAACGCACTGCCGTGACCCCAATGGGATTTAATGTGCCCTTTGCCGTGTCACAGAACAGTGCCGACGCCTCTTATTTACAGCAGATGGCGCTGTCATTTATTGCCCTCCGTCTGAATGTTTCATCAGAAACCGTCGATGCCTCACATCAGGCGCTTCTGCAATATATCCGCCCGGGCGCACAGAACCAGATGAAAGTTATTCTGGCTGAAGAAGCGAAGCGTATTAAAAACGATAACGTGAACTCAGCCTTTTTCCAGACCAGTGTTCGTGTCTGGCCTCAGTATGGCCGTGTGGAAATTCGTGGTGTGCTTAAAACCTGGATAGGTGATTCAAAACCTTTCACTGATATCAAACATTACATCCTTATTCTGAAGCGGGAAAACGGGGTGACCTGGCTGGATAATTTCGGGGAAACAGACGATGAGAAAAAATAATACGGCAATAATATTTGGCAGCCTGTTTTTTTCCTGCAGCGTGATGGCCGCAAACGGTACGCTGGCCCCCACCGTGGTGCCAATGGTGAACGGTGGTCAGGCCAGTATTGCCATCAGCAATACCAGCCCGAATCTGTTTACCGTTCCCGGTGACCGGATTATCGCCGTGAACAGTCTGGATGGTGCCCTGACCAATAATGAGCAGACCGCCTCCGGCGGTGTGGTGGTGGCCACCGTCAACAAAAAGCCCTTTACGTTCATTCTGGAAACAGAGCGTGGTCTGAACCTTTCCATTCAGGCCGTTCCCCGTGAAGGCGCGGGGCGTACCATTCAGCTGGTCAGTGACCTGCGCGGAACCGGAGAAGAAGCCGGAGCGTGGGAAACGTCCACGCCTTACGAATCCCTGCTTGTGACCATCAGCCAGGCTGTCCGTGGCGGAAAATTACCTGCAGGCTGGTATCAGGTTCCTGTGACAAAGGAAACCCTGCAGGCCCCGGCGGGGCTGTCTTCAGTGGCAGATGCCGTATGGACGGGGAATCACCTGAAGATGGTCCGCTTTGTCGTGGAAAATAAAACGCTGTCTGCCCTGAATATCCGGGAAAGTGATTTCTGGCAGCCGGGAACCCGTGCCGTGATGTTCAGCCAGCCTGCCAGCCAGTTACTGGCAGGTGCGCGCATGGATGTGTATGTCATCCGTGACGGGGAGGGCAACTGATGGCCAGTATCAATACCATTGTGAAACGCAAGCAGTACCTGTGGCTGGGGATTGTGGTTGTCGGTACAGCCTCCGCGATTGGTGGGGCACTGTATCTGTCTGATGTGGACATGTCCGGTAACGGTGAAACCGTGGCTGAACAGGAGCCTGTGCCGGATATGACCGGTGTGGTGGATACGACCTTTGATGACAAGGTGCGTCAGCATGCCACCACAGAGATGCAGGTGACGGCAGCGCAGATGCAGAAGCAGTATGAGGAAATCCGTCGTGAGCTGGATGTTCTGAACAAACAGCGCGGTGATGACCAGCGTCGTATTGAAAAGCTGGGACAGGACAATGCCGCCCTGGCAGAGCAGGTAAAAGCCCTGGGTGCTAATCCCGTCACGGCGACCGGTGAGCCTGTACCTCAGATGCCTGCCTCACCGCCCGGGCCGGAAGGCGAACCACAGCCAGGAAACACCCCCGTATCCTTCCCGCCGCAGGGCAGCGTTGCTGTTCCACCGCCGACGGCGTTTTATCCCGGGAATGGTGTCACGCCACCACCACAGGTGACGTACCAGTCTGTGCCGGTGCCTAACCGGATACAGCGTAAGGTGTTTACCCGTAATGAGGGAAAACAGGGAACATCGCTGCCGTACATTCCGTCAGGAAGTTTTGCGAAAGCCATGCTGATTGAAGGGGCGGATGCCAATGCCTCAGTCACCGGTAATGAATCCACGGTGCCGATGCAGTTGCGTATCACCGGCCTGGTGGAAATGCCGAACAGCAAGACGTATGACGCAACGGGATGTTTTGTGGGGCTGGAAGCCTGGGGGGATGTGTCCAGTGAGCGTGCCATTGTACGCACCCGCAATATCAGTTGCCTGAAGGACGGCAAAACTATTGATATGCCGATTAAGGGGCATGTCAGCTTCCGGGGTAAAAACGGTATCAAGGGCGAAGTGGTGATGCGTAACGGCAAAATCCTCGGCTGGGCATGGGGCGCGGGATTTGTTGACGGTATCGGTCAGGGAATGGAGCGCGCCTCCCAACCGGCTGTCGGGCTGGGTGCCACAGCCGCTTACGGGGCTGGTGATGTCCTGAAAATGGGTATCGGTGGCGGCGCATCGAAAGCCGCACAGACGCTCAGTGACTACTACATCAAACGTGCCGAACAGTATCACCCGGTGATACCGATTGGTGCGGGCAACGAAGTGACCGTGGTGTTCCAGGACGGCTTCCAGCTGAAAACCGTGGAGGAAATGGCACTGGAGCAGTCACAGAGTACAGCGGAAGAGGGTAACCCGGAAAGCCCGGTGCCGAATCCTCCCTCGGCAGAAAGCCACCTGAACGGTTTTAACACCGACCAGATGCTGAAACAGCTGGGCAATCTGAATCCGCAGCAGTTTATGTCCGGCAGCCAGGGAGGAGGCAACGATGGCAAATAATATGTCGTCCCGTCAGGCGTGCCATGCCGCCCGGTATGTTGTCGCCCGGGTTCTGCGAGGACTGTTCTGGTGTCTGAAGTACACCGTCATTCTGCCACTGGCCACAATGGCCCTGATGGCTCTGTTTGTTTTATGGAAGGACAACACCACGCCGGGGAAATTACTGGTTAAGGAGATTAACTTCGTAAGACAAACAGCACCTGCCGGACAGTTCCCGGTCAGTGAATGCTGGTTTTCTTCCTCTGATTCTTCAGGCAGATCAGAAATACAGGATATCTGCCATTACCGCGCGGCTGATGCTGCAGATTATGTCAGGGAGACTGACCGGTCACTGATGCAACTGGTCACCGCATTCTGGGCAACGCTGGCACTGATGTATATGTCGTTTGCGGCAGGCACCGGGAAATATCCGGTGCTGCCCGGAAAAATGAAATGTATCCGGGTGGTAACCGCAGATGAACATCTGAAGGAAGTTTATACGGAAGACGCTTCCCTGCCGGGAAAAATCAGGAAATGCCCTGTTTATCTTCCTGATGACAGAACAAACAGAAACAACGGAGATAAAAATGAACATGCGTAATATTAATGCTATTACAGCCCTTTCTGTACCGGGTAAAACTATGTCAGATGATTTTATGCATGCTGTTCTCAGTAACTGCACCACAAAAATAGTTCTTCCTGCTCCGAAGGTGTTCAGTTCTGAATCATTGCCGCACAATTTTAATATGGCTGCTGTCGGTGTGATGAAGGAGGGAATGTCGATGCGTTTATTTTCTTCTCCTGGGCATATTGTGGTTGCCGGACAATCCGGTGGCGGAAAATCTGCTTCGGTGAAAGAACTAATCGACAGAATTATTCAGAAATATAAGGAACCCTTCGATGAATAAGCTGGTTTCTGATGGCAACGTCAAAAAAAATAAATTATCCGGTGCTGTATGAGTCCGGAATAACACCTCCGTTATGTGAAGTCAGTGCACCAGAACCTGATGCGGGTGGGAAACGCATTGTGGCATATGTTTATAAATCATCACGGAATACGGTTTTTGAAAATCCTGACATTGTAAAAACCTGTACGGTCAGGGATTTGAAGAATGATTTTGTGAACTGCGATGAGAAAGGTGAGGGACAATGAAACAGATTTCTTTATTTATTCCTCTGCTGGGGACCTTATTACTTTCCGGCTGCGCAGGAACAAATACGGAATTTGAGTGTAACGCCACCACATCCGATACCTGTATGACGATGGAGCAGGCCAATGAGAAGGCCAAAAAGCTGGAGCAGCCTGCAGATGCAAAGCCGGCTGCGGCATCACTGCCGCGCCTGGCTGAAGGGAACTTCCGGACAACCACGGTGCGGGCCGTCACCGCGGCCAGCCCATCTGGCAGCGGGCCTGTAGTGACTGCACTTCCGGAGCAGAAACTGCTGGCACCACGCCCGCTGTTTACCGCTGCCCGGGAAGTGAAAACGGTTGTTCCGGTCAGTTCAGTTACGCCGGTAACACCTCCTCGTCCGCTAAGAACGGGTGAGCAGACGGCAGCATTATGGATAGCGCCTTATATTGATAACCAGGATGTTTATCATCAGCCATCCAGCGTGTTTTTTGTTATTAAACCGTCTGCGTGGGGAAAACCACGTATTAATTAACTGGCCCTGAAGTTGTATATCAGCCGGCAATGCCGGCGGGCTTTCTGTATTCAAAATCCGCCTGTAAAACGAGTGCCCTGTGCGTGAAAAGGGATGGGCGGTAGCGTGTCAGAACATGTCGGGAGGAATATTCCGTGAGTGATGAAGCCGATGAAGCATATTCAGTGACAGAACAACTGACCATGACAGGAATAAACCGTATACGCCAGAAAATAAATGTTCATGGTATTCCTGTTTATCTCTGTGAAGCATGCGGAAATCCTATTCCGGAAGCCCGGCGGAAAATATTTCCCGGTGTGACGTTATGTGTTGAATGTCAGGCGTATCAGGAAAAACAGAGAAAACACTATGCATAAATCAGAAGCTGAAAAAATAGATTCTATTCTGGATGAACATCAACAGATATATCGCAGACATAACCAAATAAATAACATCCTGGCGTATTGTGCGTGTATTGCATGGATTCCCTGTATTATTGCTGCGTTCGGCGTTGATGGTATATATCTGAAAATCCTGTTTGCGGTCCTTGCCTGCTGTGGTGCGGTATGCTTTTTTATTTTCTTCTTCACTCTCCTGCCGGAATCACTCATGGTCCTCAGCCGTCAGAGCCTGCTTCAGCTTATGCGTCTGACTGAAGACGTACCAGATGTGAGACAGGAACTGCTTAACCGTTTGTTGTCCGGTAAAAAACTGACTGGTCGGGATGAACAGGATATCCGGCGTCTCTGGCAGGAGAAAGTGGATGCAATGCAGGAGTCTGCCACCCGTCAGCGTGAACAGGATACTATTCGGAAGTTTACTGAAGGGAATAAATCCGAATGAGAATCTGCAGTGTTTTATGACCTCATAAGTTAACTGAAGGGATATTCAGTGATTAATATACAAGCGGAGATAATAAAGAATGCATACCTTTATTTTTCTTGTGCTGATAAAAAATATTAACGGTGGCGGAAGCTGGAATATTACACCCATGCCAAATACGGACGTATGCGTGCAGGTTCTTCGGACAATCGAAGCACATGGCGGCAGGGGCTTTGGAAATACAGGGGAGTGTATTGAAGTTAAAACAAATGAACCTTTGAACAGCGTGATGGAAACACTAAATGGTGGTGGGCAATGAGTGCTTACTGCTTCAAAGGAAAATGAAATGAAGTCGATATATTTAGAATCTGTTCTGGCTTTTATATTTGTTGGCGTTATGGCTATGATTGTATGTATTCCTTTTTACATCGTTTACCTTGCGCAACAACCTGCAACACCAGAACAACTGACAGAGATTTTACAGGAAACTCCCTGTGCAGCAGAAGCATTTCAGGAGACACTTAATTATCAGTCTGAACCTTTAACACTTGGTAAGGCAAATAAAATCGCATCAGAATGCAGAAAAAGAAACGAAATGGCAGAGGTGAAACGTGTAAGAGAAAATGAGCGCAATAAGATTCGCGAAAAACAAATTCAGGCATTAAATGATGCTCATTCAGTAAAGGAACGTTAATCCTGGTTTCCTGTTAAAAGCCTCCATCTCTTATTTGTGCTGTGGTTTCAGGAATGGCACTGCGTGATATATCCACGGCCACAGACTGATATTTTCCTTTTTTAAACGCACTAAGGAATACTCATATGAGTAATAACCCACTTGAGGCCGTCACTCAGGCGGTTAACTCCCTCGTCACAGCACTGAAACTGCCTGACGAATCCGCAAAGGCCAATGAAGTTCTGGGCGAAATGAGCTTCCCGCAGTTCAGCCGTCTGCTGCCGTACCGTGATTACAACCAGGAATCCGGTCTGTTCATGAATGACACCACGATGGGCTTTATGCTGGAAGCCATTCCCATCAATGGGGCGAATAAGTCCATTGTGGAGGCACTCGATCACATGCTGCGCACCAAACTGCCGCGCGGTATTCCGTTGTGTATCCATCTGATGTCCAGTCAGCTGGTTGGTGACAGGATTGAGTACGGGCTGCGTGAGTTCTCCTGGTCAGGTGAACAGGCTGAACGGTTTAACGCCATTACCCGGGCCTATTATATGAAAGCGGCAGCGACACAGTTTCCGCTGCCGGAGGGGATGAATCTGCCCCTGACCCTGCGCCATTACCGGGTATTTATCTCGTACTGTTCTCCCTCGAAGAAAAAAAGCCGGGCTGACATTCTGGAAATGGAAAACCTGGTGAAAATCATCCGGGCGTCGTTACAGGGGGCCAGTATCGCCACACAGACGGTGGATGCACAGGCCTTTATCGATATTGTCGGGGAGATGATTAACCATAACCCGGACTCCCTGTACCCGAAAAGACGTCAGCTGGACCCGTATTCTGATCTGAATTATCAGTGTGTGGAGGACAGTTTTGACCTGAATGTCCGGGCTGATTACCTGACGCTGGGCCTGCGTGAGAACGGCAGGAACAGCACGGCCCGTATCCTGAATTTCCATCTGGCCCGTAACCCGGAAATCGCCTTCCTGTGGAATATGGCCGACAACTACAGCAACCTGCTGAACCCGGAACTGTCCATCTCCTGTCCGTTCATCCTGACGCTGACTCTGGTGGTGGAAGACCAGGTGAAAACCCACAGCGAAGCCAACCTGAAGTACATGGACCTGGAGAAAAAGTCGAAGACCTCCTATGCCAAATGGTTTCCGTCCGTGGAGAAAGAGGCGAAGGAGTGGGGGGAACTGCGTCAGCGTCTGGGCTCCGGTCAGTCTTCTGTCGTGTCCTACTTCCTCAACATCACAGCATTCTGCAAGGACAACAATGAAACGGCGCTGGAAGTGGAGCAGGACATCCTGAACAGCTTCCGTAAAAACGGTTTTGAGCTGATTTCACCGCGCTTTAACCACATGCGCAATTTCCTGACCTGTCTGCCCTTTATGGCCGGGAAAGGGTTGTTTAAACAGCTGAAAGAGGCCGGAGTGGTTCAGCGCGCAGAGAGCTTTAATGTTGCCAACCTGATGCCGTTAGTGGCGGATAACCCCCTGACACCGGCAGGTCTGCTGGCACCCACCTACCGTAACCAGCTGGCGTTTATCGATATTTTCTTCCGGGGGATGAATAACACCAACTACAACATGGCGGTCTGTGGCACCTCCGGGGCCGGTAAAACCGGGCTGATACAGCCACTTATCCGCAGCGTGCTGGACTCCGGGGGCTTTGCCGTGGTGTTCGACATGGGGGATGGCTACAAGTCCCTGTGTGAGAACATGGGTGGCGTATATCTGGACGGTGAAACCCTGCGTTTTAACCCGTTTGCGAACATCACCGATATTGACCAGTCAGCGGAGCGTGTCCGTGACCAGTTGTCAGTGATGGCCAGCCCCAACGGTAACCTGGATGAAGTGCATGAAGGTCTGCTGCTGCAGGCGGTCAGGGCCTCCTGGCTGGCCAAAGAGAACAGGGCACGTATTGATGACGTGGTGGATTTCCTGAAAAACGCCAGTGACAGCGAGCAGTATGCCGGGTCACCGACCATCCGCAGCCGTCTGGATGAAATGATTGTGCTGCTTGACCAGTACACTGCCAACGGCACTTATGGCCGGTATTTTAACTCTGATGAGCCGTCCCTGCGGGATGATGCCAGAATGGTGGTGCTGGAGCTGGGCGGACTGGAAGACCGTCCGTCACTGCTGGTTGCGGTGATGTTCTCCCTGATTATCTACATCGAGAACAGGATGTACCGCACGCCGCGTAACCTCAAGAAACTGAACGTTATTGATGAAGGCTGGCGTCTGCTGGACTTCAAAAATCACAAGGTCGGTGAATTTATTGAGAAAGGCTACCGTACGGCCCGCCGTCATACCGGTGCCTATATCACCATCACACAGAACATCGTCGACTTTGACTCTGACAAGGCCTCCAGTGCTGCCCGCGCGGCATGGGGTAACTCCTCCTACAAAATTATCCTCAGACAGAGTGCGAAGGAGTTCGCGAAATACAACCAGCTGTATCCGGACCAGTTCCAGCCACTGCAGCGCGACATGATTGGTAAGTTTGGTGCGGCCAAAGACCAGTGGTTCAGTTCCTTCCTGCTGCAGGTGGAAAACCATTCCTCCTGGCACCGCCTGTTTGTGGACCCGTTAAGCCGCGCCATGTACAGCTCTGACGGCCCGGATTTTGAGTTTGTGCAGCAGAAACGCAGAGAGGGTATGAGTATTCATGAGGCGGTGTGGCAGCTGGCGTGGAAGAAATCGGGGCCGGAGATGGCTTCGCTGGAGGCCTGGCTGGAAGAACATGAGAAATACAGGAGTGTTGCATGACCACAACGCAAAAAACGACTGATGTTACAGCCCCCCGACGCAGCCACTGGTGGTGGACGGTGCCGGGATGCCTGGCAATGGTGTTACTGAACGCAGCCATCAGTTATGGCATTGTCAGACTGAACGCACCGGTGACTGCCGCCTTCAACATGAAACAGACCGTGGATGCGTTTTTTGACAGCGCCAGTCAGAAACAACTGTCAGAAGCACAGTCAAAAGCCCTTTCAGCGCGTTTTAATACGGCACTGGAAGCCAGCCTGCAGGCGTGGCAGCAGAAACACCACGCGGTCATTCTGGTGTCGCCTGCCGTGGTACAGGGGGCACCGGATATCACCCGGGAAATCCAGCAGGATATTGCCCGGCGAATGAGGGCGGAACCATGAGATGCCGGGGGCTGATTGCCCTGCTGATATGGGGGCAGAGTGTGACCGCCGCCGATCTTGGTACCTGGGGCGATCTGTGGCCGGTAAAGGAGCCGGACATGCTGACGGTGATCATGCAGCGCCTGACGGCACTGGAGCAGTCCGGTGAGATGGGCCGGAAAATGGATGCCTTTAAGGAGCGGGTGATCCGTAACAGTCTGCGGCCCCCTGCCGTGCCCGGTATCGGACGCACGGAGAAATACAGTAGCCGGTTGTTTGACCCGTCCGTCAGACTGGCTGCGGATATCCGGGATAACGAAGGGCGGGTGTTTGCCCGTCAGGGTGAAGTGATGAATCCGCTGCAGTATGTTCCTTTTAACCAGACGCTGTATTTCATCAATGGCGATGATCCGGCGCAGGTGGCCTGGATGAAACGCCAGACGCCGCCCACACTGGAGAGCAAAATTATCCTCGTGCAGGGCAGTATCCCGGAGATGCAGAAGTCTCTGGACAGCCGTGTTTACTTTGACCAGAACGGTGTGCTCTGCCAGCGCCTCGGCATTGATCAGGTCCCGGCACGGGTGAGCGCCGTTCCCGGCAATCGCTTCCTGAAGGTGGAATTTATTCCGGCAGAGGAGGGCAGAAAATGAAGCGAAGCCTGTGGCTGCTGATGTTATTCCTTCTCGCCGGTCATGTCCCTGCGGCATCTGCGGATTCTGCCTGTGAGGGGCGTTTTGTAAACCCGATCACGGATATCTGCTGGAGCTGTATTTTCCCGCTCTCGCTGGGCAGTATCAAAGTCAGTCAGGGTAAGGTCCCCGACACGGCGAACCCGTCGATGCCCATTCAGATTTGTCCGGCACCGCCGCCGCTGTTCAGGCGTATCGGGCTGGCCATTGGTTACTGGGAGCCGATGGCGCTGACGGATGTCACCCGGTCACCGGGATGCATGGTGAACCTGGGCTTCAGCCTGCCAGCTTTTGGTAAAACGGCACAGGGAACGGCGAAAAAGGATGAGAAGCAGGTGAACGGGGCGTTCTATCACGTTCACTGGTACAAATACCCGCTGACGTACTGGCTTAACATCATCACATCGCTGGGCTGTCTGGAAGGTGGTGACCTGGATATCGCTTATCTTTCTGAAATTGACCCCACCTGGACGGACAGCAGCCTGACCACCATTCTCAATCCGGAAGCTGTCATCTTTGCCAATCCGATAGCACAGGGGGCCTGTGCAGCAGATGCCATTGCCAGCGCCTTTAATATGCCTCTCGATGTTCTGTTCTGGTGTGCCGGTTCGCAGGGCAGTATGTACCCGTTCAATGGCTGGGTGAGTAATGAGTCCAGTCCGTTGCAGTCCTCCCTGCTGGTCAGTGAACGCATGGCGTTCAAGCTGCACCGTCAGGGCATGATTATGGAAACCATCGGGAAAAATAACGCCGTCTGTAATGAATATCCGTCCCCAATCCTGCCTAAAGAACGCTGGCGTTATCAGATGGTGAATATGTATCCGGACAGCGGACAGTGCCATCCGTTCGGGCGCAGTGTGATGCGCTGGGAGACGGGAAAAAATCCGCCCAACACAAAGAAAAACTTCGGCTACCTGATGTGGCGTAAACGTAACTGTGTATT
>OGWR01003024.1_pt1 | contig 11316 bp, 9 predicted proteins | sample 1576061 | NCBI WGS metagenome assembly OGWR01 (sample SAMEA3541511, study PRJEB24748) | human gut metagenome | biome: human gut; feature: human-associated habitat; material: faeces | place: China | collected 2012 | reverse complement strand
CTTCGCGACGTGGTGGCGCAAGGTGTGGCCTCCGGCGAGTTCCGCGCCGACGTGGTTTGAGACAACCCAGCTTCACGGAGGTCAGGAGCAGCCCGACCCTTCAACAGGGGCAAGGTCGGTACCGATTTACCAGACATCATCGTATGTATTTGATAACTGCGACCACGCGGCGGCACGGTTCAATCTCAGCGACCCGGGAAATATATACAGCCGTCTTACCAATCCTACCCTGGATGTATTTGAACAGAGAATGGCGCAGCTGGAAGGCGGCGTGGCGGCCCTGGCCACGGCTTCCGGGGCAGCGGCCCTGTCCTATACCTTCCAGAACCTGACACGGGCAGGGGATCATATTGTGTCCTCCGGCCATATATACGGCGGCACCTATAATTACCTGGCCCACACCTTTCCGGAATACGGGGTGGAGACTACATTTGTGGATCCGGCTGATTTAGAGGCGGTAGAGGCAGCTATCAGGGATAATACAAAGGCTGTCTTTATAGAGACACTGGGAAACCCTAATTCCGATATCGCTGATATAGAAAGAATTGCTTCTATTGCGCACCGGCATCAGATTCCTTTGGTAATAGATAATACCTTTGCAACGCCGTATCTTGTCCGTCCCATTGAGTACGGTGCTGACATCGTGGTACATTCAGCCACAAAGTTCATCGGCGGTCATGGAACTGCGGTGGGCGGCGTGATTGTGGACGGCGGAAGGTTTGACTGGGCTGCCTCCAAAAAATTCCCGGGACTTTCAGAGCCAAACGCCAGCTACCACGGCATCCGTTTTGCACAGGATGTGGGAGCGGCGGCCTTTGTCACCCGGATACGGGCCATTCTTCTAAGGGATACAGGGGCGACCCTCTCACCCTTCCACGGCTTTTTGTTTTTACAGGGGCTGGAGACACTTTCCCTGCGGGTGGAACGCCATGTGGAAAACGCGCTTAAGGTGGTGGAATACCTGAATGGGCATCCCCAGGTGGAGGCGGTCCATCATCCCAGTGTGAGCCGGGATCCGGTCCAGCAGCAGCTTTACAAAACGTATTTCCCCAGGGGAGGCGGCTCTATTTTTACGTTTGAAATAAGGGGCGGGGCTGAGAAAGCCAGGAAATTCATTGACAACCTGGAACTGTTCTCCCTTCTTGCCAATGTGGCGGATGTAAAGTCACTGGTGATCCACCCGGCCTCCACCACCCATTCCCAGATGCATGAGAAGGAGCTTCTGGAACAGGGAATCCGTCCCGGTACCATCCGGCTGTCCATCGGGACAGAACACATTGACGATATTTTGGAGGATTTGGAGGAAGCGTTCCGGTCCGTATAGAATTCCGGTTCATTTCGTACTCCGATCCGTTTAGCAAAGGTGGTTCAGATTAAATCCATGGGTACGGCCGGGGCTGCGTGCAGGGAAAAAATCAGCAGGTGAAAAACAGCAATACAGATTGAAACGCCGCGGGAATAAGGCTATAATGGATAGAAAATATACCGCTAAGGAGAAGGACATGGATTACAGGACATATTTGAAAAATTATCCGGATAAGGACGGCCGTTTCGGCGCTTACGGAGGCGCTTATCTTACAGAGGAGCTGATACCGGCTTTTGAGGAAATCGCGGATGCATACCAGACCATCTGCCATTCTTCCCAGTTTATCAATGAGCTGAGACGGATTCGCAAGGAATTCCAGGGAAGGCCCACTCCTGTTTACCACTGCGAACGCCTGTCCGGGAAAATAGGAAATTGCCAGATATATCTGAAACGGGAGGATTTAAACCACACAGGAGCCCACAAGCTGAACCACTGTATGGGGGAAGGACTTCTTGCAAAATTCATGGGTAAGAAACGCCTCATTGCAGAAACCGGAGCAGGGCAGCACGGGGTGGCCCTGGCCACGGCAGCCGCGTTTTTCGGCCTGGAGTGCGAGATTCATATGGGCGAGGTGGACATAGCAAAACAGGCGCCCAATGTCACCAGGATGAAGATTCTGGGGGCAAAGGTGGTGCCGGTTACCCATGGCCTTAAGACACTGAAGGAGGCAGTTGACTCAGCCTTTGAGTCCTATGCCAGAAATTACAAGGATTCCATCTACTGTATCGGATCTGCCCTGGGCCCTCATCCCTTCCCGCTTATGGTCAGGGATTTCCAGTCTGTTGTGGGATATGAGGCAAGGGAACAGTTCCTTGAAATGACAGGCATGATGCCGGACGAGGTCTGCGCCTGCGTGGGCGGAGGCAGCAATTCCATCGGTATGTTCATACCTTTCCTGGATGATCCGGTGGATATCACAGGGGTGGAGCCGTTGGGAAGAGGCGAGACGCTGGGAGATCATGCAGCTTCCATGAAATTCGGTGAAAAGGGAATTATGCATGGATTTGAGAGCATTATGCTGAAGGATGAAAAGGGAGAGCCTGCTCCTGTATACTCCATTGCCAGCGGACTGGATTATCCGTCTGTGGGGCCGGAGCATGCATTCCTTCACGATCTGGGCCGGGTTAAATACGATACGGTAAGCGACGAGGAGGCCATGGAGGCATTTTTCAAACTTTCCAGATATGAGGGAATCATACCGGCAGTGGAAAGCTCCCACGCGGTGGCATATGCCATGCGCAGGGCAAAGGAGATGCGGCAGGGATCCATTTTGGTGTGCTTAAGCGGCAGAGGCGATAAGGATATCGACTATGTGGTGGAGCACTATGGTTATGGGGATCAGTTTATGGATTAATTTGGCGGGGAGGCCGGAGGGCCTCCCTTTTTTTGGCTAAAGGCGGCTTTAGAATGATGGTTATTCCGCCTATTGCCAAGCAATATAGGATTTTAGTGTATAATTGGAATATAGGCTGCCTTTAGATAGCCTTCTTCCGGCATCTTTTTTATTGTATCCAAGTAATCCTCTAATTGGTCAAAGCGGTGTGTTATCAGCTTTTCAAATGGAATTTCCTTATATTTCTTTAATAGGCGGAACGCACTGTCAAAGGTAGAAGGTGTATTGGCAATTAAACCACAGATACGAGCATTACTCTCAAAAATAAGCTTGGGAAGACATACCGTCACCTCATGCGTATTTAACATACTCATAGGCAATCCGACTTCTATGTAAGTTCCTAACTTTTTAACCATCTGCAGACCTTGAATGGTAGCGCTCCAGTGGTTTGCACATTGGAGAACCACATCCGCACCGCCGTCAGTGGCTTCGATAACAGCCTTTATGCATTCCTGCTCCGACATACCTGAAAGGTTAATAGCCACATCAACCTGAGCCAATTCTTTTGCTTTTTCCAGTTTGGATTCTATCATATCGGTAATAGTTAACTGTTCCACCCCCATATGACGCAGAATCATAGAAGCAATAATTCCAATTGGTCCAGCACCAATTACTAAGGCATGGGTTTTGGTGGTGATGCCCTCCTGAAGGGTACCGCTTTCTGTCATGGCCATTTCAATGGCGCGCATGGCTACAGCCACCGGGTCCATAAGGGCGGCAATCTCGCTGGGCATGTCATCCGGAATTTTCCATACAAAGGTTTCCGGGTATATGTAAACATATTCCCCAAACCCGCCCTTAAAATGAGGATATAATTCAGGGTTTGTGTTAGGTACATCAGGATTATTCTGATGGGGGGAAGGCCCGCCATAGATGAAATCATCATCACATACTCCGCATACACCAGAGCCATGTGACATGCAGCTGGGGCATTTACCACATGTGATATGCGGATACACGGCAATTCTGTCTCCCAGCTTTAAATCACCGCCGTAGCAGTGTATGAACCGGTTGGCATTTTTTCCAATACTGACAATCCGGCCCGCAAATTCGTGTCCATCACAAAATGGGGATTCGGGATTAACCTTTATTAAGTGTCCATCTGAGCCGCAGATGAGAGCGGCTTCTACCTGAATTACCATTCCGTCATCTGCGGCCTCCGGTACAGGATACTCTTTGATGTCTACCTCATAAGCACCTGTAATAACGAGCGTTTTTCCAGTTTTCATTCTTGTTACCTCCTTATTGTTTTGTAATAAAAAAAGCCTTTATACGCACAAATTGCGTATAAAGGCAAATCATAACCTTTTTGTTAGTGGGAAACAACCAGCCGTAAGTTGGTACCCAAAACCAATATTATGTCTATAATATATAGTAAACAATTTCAAAAGTCAATTCTTTTCTGAAAAATTAATATCTAATCCTCCTCCAACAGCCATTCCAGAGGTACATTCAGTACTTTGGCTAACACTTTAACCTCATAGTCCGCAACGAAGCGGGTTCCTATCTCAATACGGCTGATACTGTCCTGTTCTATTAATATGCCCTGGGTCTGTAATCTGGCAGCAAGATCATATTGGGAAAGACGCTGTCTTAAACGCGCCTCCCTGATTCGGTTTCCGCATAGATTTTTCTTACCATTGTAATCGTAAATCTTCATCTATATGGCTCCTTTGCCGAATAATCATCAGTAATTTTCTTGACTTTAACATATATAGAACGTAGAATTATGTTAAAGGTCAGTGAATGAGGCAACAATTTCCAAAAAAAACATGATTATGCACAATTATTAAAGCCGGACAATCTGTGTTATTGGTAAAAAAGGGGTGAATTTTGTGAAGAAAAGTAGTCGTATAAAAATTTATATTGCAGAAGATGAGTCAATCATACTTATGAATTTCAAGATGATTTTGCAGCAATTGGGTTATGAGGTAGTCGGCAGTGCTGTAAACGGGGAAAAAGCATTAAAAGATATATTGGAATTAAAGCCGGATTTACTTTTATTGGATATCAATATGCCACGGCTGGATGGTATCTCTTTGTTCGAGTCAGTGTCGAAGGCATATGATGCAGCCTGTATTTTTATTACAGGCCATTTTTCAGAGGCATTCGTCGAAAAGGCAAAAAAAGCAGGGGCATTAGGATATTTAATTAAACCAGTTGATGAGAAGCAGCTGAAGGCATCCATCGAGGTTGCGGTAGCACGTTTTGATGAGCGTTGTATTCTCAGGGATGAGACTGAAAAGCTAAGGGCAGACCTGTCGGACAGGAAGTATATCGAACGTGCCAAAGGCATACTGATGGATTCCTTTGGGCTGAAGGAGGGGGAGGCGATGGCAAGGCTGCAGAAGCTTAGCAGGGATAAAAATAAAAAGCTGGCTGTCATTGCCAGGGAACTGATTGAGAAAGAAAAAATCATGATGAGATAGATACCAGTGAGAGGCAGAGGATATTTTGGCTTGTGTAGAAATCAGAAAGCTATATGGCGGACAGCGGGGAACCAGAGTTAGGGGATTTGAACTTGTAATCCAAAATCCGGAGATACATGTAATATTGTGTACCAGCATATCGGCATTGGATGAACTGGTTCATATTATGTACGGGACAGCTCTCTATAAATCCGGGACTTTTAAATTGAATGGAAAAGATGCCATAGGGCTCAGGAAAAAAGAGATACAATATATAACTATGGATACATACCTGTTTCCTGGATTTACGGTAATGGATAATATTTTTATGGCATCTCCTGAATATGGATTCATGACCAGGAAAATAATACAGAAGCGGTTTGACAGTCTCATCCGATCTCATGAAGGAGGCGGATTGTTATATACCAAATGTGAGAGTGGAGAACCTTACAGCAGAACAGAAGAAAATGGTAGAGGTGATTCGATGTTATGAGGAGCATCCTCAGCTGTTGATTGTTCATGAATTGGCCGGCAGTCTGTCTTACCGAAATTTGATGTGGGCTAATACCTTGTTTACAAAATTAAAAAACAGCGGGACGACAGTATTATATTTGACAAGCAAATGGGAGGACATGCTGAAAATAGGTGACAAGGTATCTGTACTGCGTTCTGGTAAGAATCTGGGGACATTTAGCAAGGAGGAAGTACTGAGTACCCCTCAGAAGACATATTATCTGATGCTGGGGGGACAGACTATGGCGTCTCTTCTTGAACCTATGAATGAAGATGAAAATCAGGATTTTGTGCATACAATAGTATCCGGAGTAAAACTTTTGTCACAGGACAGTGATAGCGAAAACGTATTGAAGTTTTTTATGCGTCAGGTAAGTAAAAGTCTAAAGGCGGTCAACAGTATTGTATATTTTTCGGATAGAAATTCTTCAAAAGTACGCTTTATATCAGGTGTGGATTACCATGGAGATGAACTTCCGCTTATTAAACCTGATATCGTAAAGCAGATATCTTCTACGGAAGAGCTTTTTTACACCAATTATCTGGATGTTCATCTGGGAGATTTGCTGAATGACCGAATGAACACACATCTGATACATACTATGATATGTATTCCTGTTAAATTCGGTGATAATTACCTGGGGCTTCTGCAGGTGTATTTTGATGATGATTATGCATATACACAGACAGACAAAGATTATCTGTTGGCAATTGCCAATGAACTGGCATTTGCCATCGAATCATTTCGGCTAAAGGGAAAGTCTGTCCTGATTCAGGAGAGCCACCACAGAATAAAAAACAACCTGCAGATGATTATATCCTTGATGGAATTACAAAAATACAGGTTATTACGTACCGGAACTGATGTGTCATCGGTACAGGTTTCAGAAGCATGGGAAACAGTGGTAAAGCAGGTAAAGAGTATAGCATCAATCCATGACATGCTTTCGAAAGAGGAAGAGACAGACAGTATTATGGGGGTTGATGTCATCATTAGGGCTATCAAGGAGTTTTATTCCAATGATGCAGATATACAAACTGATATTGTAAGATGCATCATACCTCATACGAGAGCTACTTCTCTGGCTCTTTTGGTAAATGAGCTGATTAGTAATGGTGTGAAGCATGCGGAAAGAAAAGAGGGAAGGCTTACCATATGTATGTCACTAAGACGGGAAGAAGACAATTACTTTTTTATTTATGAGGATAATGGGATTGGCTTTCCGGATGGTTTTGAACCGTGGAAAAGCACCGGAATTGGGATGACCATTATGCAGTCTATTGTTGAGCAGGAATTTGAGGGAAGCTTTTTGTGCAGGAATCATCATGGTGGAGCTCGTATAGAGATAACCATACCATATCAAAATTTTGTATAAATTACGTATCTTATAAATAATAATTAAATTATAAAGATAAATAGGTAAAATAATGAAAAAATTACTTGACGAAATAAAAGGGGTATGATAGTATGTACCCATAGGATAGTAAAAAACTTATGGTTGGTTTTTTACTTACATAAAAGATTGGTTATGATTGCCAACACGAATATTTTTCGTGTTGGCTTTTTTGCGTCTCAAATTCAAAATAATTAAAGGAAGGAGATAAAAAAATATGTCACTGGTAGGATTAAGGGAGGTTTTAAGAGATTCAATAAAGGGGAAATATGCAGTGGGGGCATTCGACGCAACAGACCATCTGTTTGCCGAGTCAATACTCCTGGCGGCAGAAGAAACCAGAACCCCCGTAATACTGATGGTGGGGGATTTTCCCGCACCTGTGGATTACGACAATTTTTATCCGTACTTGGTGGATCGAATCAGCCGGACGCAGGTTCCGGTATGCCTTCATTTTGATCATGGCGCAAGTTTTGAGGCATGTGCCCTGGCGGTTAAAAGAGGCTGTACTTCAATCATGATTGACGGTTCTGCCCTTCCGTTTGAAGAGAATGTTGCTCTTACAAAAAAAGTGGTAGAGATGGCTCATGCATGTAATGTTGAGGTAGAGGGAGAGATTGGATCTGTTGGCAGAAATGAAAGTCTGGAAGGAGAAAATGCGGTTTCCCTTTATACAGAACCGGAGGATGCAGTGGAATTTGCGAGGCTGACAGGTGTGGATGCCCTGGCAGTATCAATAGGAACAGTCCATGGTGTGTACAAAAAAGCACCTAAAATGGATTTTGAGAGATTGGCAAAAATCCGTTCCATGATAGAGATCCCTCTGGTCATGCACGGAGGGTCAGGATTGTCGGTAGAAGATTTCCATGCGGCGGTCAGCAACGGGATGAATAAAATAAATGCTTTTACAAATTTATCCATTGCAGTTGCAGACAAAATCGTGGAAGTGTCTAAGTCGCTTCCGCCGAAGACAATTACTGGACCCATATATGAAGCTGCGATAGAAACAGGAAAACAGCAGGTAATCCAACATATCAGACTGTTTGGCACAAGGTCCATAGACAGTTGAGGCAATTAACAAGAGAGGAGATAGATATGAAAAAGAGACATTTGAGAGCATTGTCATTTATTATGAGCGCAATCTTATTGGCCGGATGCACAACAACTCCTACAGTGGGAACCGGGACCCAGGAAGCGGCCCAGGCATCTGAGACCGGAACGCCGGAAGCTGCGGAAGATGGGTCCGCAGGAGGAGAAACAAAGGAGACTGAAGCAGCTGTATCACAGCAGGAGTTTCCGCCGTTAAAGGTGGCAAAGGACCGTCCTTTAAAGGTTGGATATCTGTATTCCAATCTGGAGGCGGAATCCTGTACCCGTTCTTACAATCAGATTCGGATCGAGGCGCCGCACAGGGGATGGGAGCTTACAGAGGTATATTTTAATGCTCAGAAACCGGAGGAAGCCCGGACCGGAATGCAGACACTGATTACCCAGGATGTCGATGCAGTGGTTATTTACAATATGGAAATTGTAGGTATTGCGGATTTGATTTTACAGGCCCGTCAGAATGGTATCGGCGTATATAATGTGGATAACCAGCTGGTTCCCGGCGTAGTGGCCAATTCCTGCCAGCCCAATGGTGTGGCTGCAGCTGAGTTTGCATACTACATGGGTGAGAAATATCTTTGGAATGCCAATTATGCCATCATTACCGCCCCTTCTCTTCAGGTCCACGTAGAACGAACCGATCCCATTAAGGCTATCTATGACCAGTATCCCGGCATGAAACTTTTGGGGGAAGAATCTCTTAACCCATCAGGCAGCGAGTCCATGGGGCAGCAGTCCTATAACTTTACTAAGAGATTTATAGAGAAATATGGGAACGAACTGGATATTTTAGTTACAAGCTATGATGGAGCAGCTGTCACGGCAGATGAGGCCGCAGCTCAGGCTATTGGTGGTACAGATGTGGCCATTATTGGTGTGGATGGCGGATCTGAGACATGGTCACACATGCGTAAGGGCGGTAACTTTAAGTATTCCTATGCACAACCCACCGAGCTTTACTGTCATAAGATCTGTAACCTTGTGGAAGAACTTCAGGTACAGGGACTTAAACCCGGTGACGAAGGATGCAGTATCACTGCCTTTGGTGAAACCATCTATTCTAACGGAAAAATTATAGATCAGGATCATGTACCTGCACCCAATCAGAGTATACATTCTGTATTTGATTTTTATGGGGGTGACCCTGAAGATCCGGAAGCATGGTACAACTGGAATGACGGACCTGGAATTTATATGATTGCAGATAAATAATAGGAGATAGCGACGGTTAGATGCCGGGAGGAATTCCTCCCGGCATGATAACAGGCCACTGCACTAAGCAGTCAAAAGACAGCTGCTCAGTGCTTACAGCGAGGAGGAGGGAAACACTTTGGCAGGCAATACAGATATAGTATTGGAAACAAGAGGGCTTTATAAAGCGTTTCCCGGCACGATTGCGACAAATAATGTAAGCTTTGATGTACACAGACAAGAAGTACATGCAATCATCGGGGAAAATGGTGCAGGAAAAAGCACACTATGCAAGCTGCTGACAGGGCTATACCAGCCGGATCGGGGAGATATTATCTTCATGGGGAATAAGGTTAGTTACAGGACTACAACAGAGGCCATGGCAGCGGGCATTAATATGGTATATCAGGAGAGAAACCTTATCCCCCATCTTACAGGTGCGCAGAATATCATGCTGGGAAATGAGATTACCAAAATGGGTGTCATCCTGGATGAAAGGGAGATACGGGCCACTGCTTATAAAATCAGAGATGAATTAGGTATTGATATTCCTCTGGATATGCCGGTAGGGCATCTCAGCGCGGGCGTGCAGCAGTCTATCGAAATAGTGAGGGCATTTTCTACGAATCCCAAGCTTCTGATTTTGGATGAACCTACAGCCTCTTTGGGAGAGAAGGAAATAAAGCCGTTTTTAAATTTTATAACAAAGATAAAAAAGTCCATGGATATATCCATCATATTTATTTCCCATAAATTAGACGAAGTATTTCAGGTGGCGGACAGGATTACTGTCTTTACAGAAGGCGTAAAGGTAATGACAGTCAGGAAGGATGAGACTACAAAAGAAGAATGTATACGTGCAATGCTTAAGAATGGAAATGTAGAGCCGATTGAAATTAAAGATAAGCCGCAGGATTGTAAAACCATACTCAGGGTAGGGGACTGTACATACGATGGCGCAAAACATCATTTAAATTTCCGGGTTGATTCAGGTGAAGTAGTGGGATTTTATGGGTTGGTAGGTTCTGGAAGAACTGAATGTGCCAACGCAATTTTTGGTATTAGTCCCATGGAGTCTGGTGATGTGGAGCTGCATGGTAAAAAAGTTGAAAATATAACGACTCATGGGATGATTAGAAAAGGACTAATCATGACGCCTGAGGCTAGGGCCCATGGTATGTTTAAAACCTACAGTCTGATTGATAACATTGAGATTCTTTTTTTGAACAAATTTTCAAATAAGTTTGGAATTGTCAATGATAAAAGTGCTTATGAGTTTTCCAGCAGAGTCCTGGAAGCCAACGGAGTGAGATATTCCAGTAAAGATCAGATGATAAGTCAGTTGAGTGGGGGTAATATACAAAAGATTATAATTGGACGTTCCATTGCAGTTGAGAATTGTTCCTTGATTATTTTAGATGAGCCTACAAATGGTTTGGATTTGGGTGCGAAACATGATGTATATCTGAAAGCCAGGGATTTGGCAGAAAAACATCAGAAAGGGGTTATTTTCATCACCTCTGAAATAGACGAGCTGTTCAGTGTATGTAACCGGGTCTACGTCTTTGCATTTGGTGATATTGTTGAAGAATTTACAAGAGACCAGTTTGACAAGCAGAAAATATTGGAGGCTGCTTTCAGAACTTCAGGAGGAAATGAAAATGGAGAATAAAAAGAAAAAATCCACAAATTCTTTTGAAAAAGCCATAATGCTGGAGGTTATGGGAAAATACTTTCTGCTGATTGCAATCATACTTGTTTCAGTTATGTTTGCAATTGCATCTCCCAGCTTCCTAAAGGTGACCAATATCCTGGATATTTTCAGGGCGGCTTCCATCATTGGCATTATGGGAATAGGACTGACTATTGTCCAGTCAACAGGTGACTTTGATTTTGCCATAGGTGCAGAGGCGACCGTAGGGGCCTGCGCCATAGCTAAGATCA
>OGWR01003012.1_pt1 | contig 11368 bp, 10 predicted proteins | sample 1576061 | NCBI WGS metagenome assembly OGWR01 (sample SAMEA3541511, study PRJEB24748) | human gut metagenome | biome: human gut; feature: human-associated habitat; material: faeces | place: China | collected 2012 | reverse complement strand
TGCCACCGCTGCCAGCTTTGACGAGTTTTCCTCTCTGCTGTTGCGGGAGGGTGTGTTTAAACAAGGCTTTTTTTATTTATCAAGGAGAATGCGCTATGGATAAAGAAACAATTTTATACACATCGACAGAAGAACAAATTGAAAAGCTCAAATCTCAGCACTTAATCATTGCCGATGAACACGCTGCCAAAACGAGTCTTCTTTTATATGGCTATTCCAATTTAATCAAAAGCTATAGAGATCCCTATGTTTTTCTGCAAAATGATAAAAAAATCTATAAACCAAATGTTACCTTTGAACAGATCTGCTCTTTATATCTTCTAGATAAAGGGCTTCGCAATTCCGTTATGGCTGCTATGCTCGATTTAGAAGAATACATTAAAGAAAATGTTGCCGATGTTGTTGCTCATGCTTTCGGAACAGATCCCAAAGACTATTTGAATTTTAGAAATTATCGTGACAAAAAAAGGAGCAAATACCGTTTTTCTTTACCTGGTATTTTGAAAACTCTAAATGATACCATTCAGTCTGATAAAGATCCTATACGTCATTATCGTTGTAAATACGGAATAGTTCCTCCTTGGATTCTTTTTAAAAACGTATACTTTACTACGATAATTAATTATATTTCTTTATTAAAGCCTGCCGAACAAACCGCATTAGCACATAGAATTTATAATTATAAGCGTTTAAATCTGGCTGATGAAAATATAAAAAAATTAATGATGGATACTTTATTTATCTGTGTAGATTATCGAAACAAAGCGGCTCATGGCGGAAGAATATATAATTACACATCAAGAAGTCGATTGAGATTTACTGAGATTTTTGGCAATCCAGCCACCGCAGAAGAAAACGGTATTGGATTATTATTGTTTTTATTAAATTTACTCCGTTACCATTCACCTTTTAGGCGTTTGCGAAATTCTCTTGACTGTGAATTAAACAGGCATTTAAAAGACTACCCTCAAGATGTAGATTATATGGGAAATATATTAAATCTAAACATCACATTACAGGATACCGTTTACATATGTCCTCATAAAAACAACAAAAAATATCATCGCAATCGTCATTGTAGTGGAATGATAAACAGCCAAAAATTAGAGTTGCAAGAAGCCGAAGAACAAGGATATTCGCCTTGCAAAAAATGTTGTTAATATAGAATAAATTCAACAGCCCGGACTGCAATCCAGGCTGCTGATAAAAACACTCTGATGTGATACGCAATACATACAGAATGCCCCAAACAAGCATATTGTATCACATCAGAGCACCCGATTCAACGCAACAGGTGTTCTTTTTGTACCCATTTTTAGATAAACATAGGATAAGGATGTGATCGTATGAAACAATTAAAAGAAGTATGCGCCTATATTCGTGTCTCTACCGGCAAGCAGGAGGAGCTCTCCCCAGACAGCCAGCTTCGCCTGATCAAGGAATACGCACAGGCTCACGATATGCTTCTCACCCATGTCTATATGGAGGAGCACGGTATCTCCGGCAAGTCCTCCCAGAAGCGGCCGGCATTTCAGGAAATGATTGCTGCGTGCAAAGACAAAAGCCACCCCTATGATGCCGTTTTGCTCTGGAAATTTTCCCGGTTCGCCCGCAATCAGGATGAGGCCACCTATTACAAGTCCATCCTCCGGAAGAAATGCAATGTGGACGTGATCAGCATTTCCGAACCGATCATTGAAGGAATGTATGGCCGGCTGATCGAGATGGTGATCGAGTGGTCCGATGAGTTCTACCTGGTGAATCTTTCCGGAGAGGTCATGCGTGGAATGACGCAGAATGCTCTAAATGGCGGCTATAACTCCAATCCTCCTATCGGATATACCAAGAAACGTGGTGAGATACCGCAGGTTGATCCGGAACGGGCGGAGCTGGTTCGCCGTATCTTCCGGATGTTTACCGAGCAGCATATGAGCCGGAACGATATCGCAAGCACATTAAACCGGCAGGGGATCACCACCAACCGGGGCGGTCGGTGGGAAACCCGGACCGTTACCTATATTCTGGAGAATCCGTTTTATATCGGCAAGATCCGATGGAACTTCTACGATCGGTCGCAGAACCGGCGCAAGGATACCGGAGACGTGATCCTGTCCGATGGGCAGCACGAACCAATTATATCTGCAGATACCTTTGCTGCTGCCGGACGCCTTCTTGCAAAGGCACGCACCTCAAGCAGCTTCGGTCGGAAGCGAAGCGTCGTGGCTACGAAGCACTGGCTTTCCAGTATGGTTCTTTGTTCCTCCTGTGGTGCTTCCCTGGGATATAACAAAGGCGGCCAGAAGAAACACGCTGCACCATTCTTCCAGTGTTGGAAGCACATCAAAGGAATGTGTGATCATAACTCGTATATCTCTGCTGCCGCCCTGGAGCAGATGGTGATGGATGCCATTATCCATTTTGGACAGTCCTTTGACCTGATGTATCACTTCTCAGATGCTCCGCAGGCAGATGATACCGTATATCTTACCAGGGAGCTCTCCAAGCTGTCCGAAAAGGAACGCCGGATCAAGGATGCCTATATCTCCGGCATTGATTCACTGGAGGAGTACCGGGAGAATAAATCTCTCCTGCAGAAAAAACGGGAGGAACTGGAACAGCAGCTTGCCGATAATCATAAAGTAACTCCCATCAAAGAACGATATCAGCAGATTGATATGAATCATCTTCTGACCGTCCTGCAGGATCCGGATCAGGATTATATTGTAAAGGGAAATTCATTAAGAAAAGTATTTGATCATTTCGTATATAACAAGGAAGCCGGAACGCTTGACTGTTTCCTGAATACTTCCATCGAAAAGATTTCAAAATAGACAAAGCCCCTATTTTCGGGGCTTTGTGCCACCCCTATACTTGCCGAATACGGTGGTCCCGACGGGGAGGCCGGAGCTGCACTGCGCTATCTGTCACAGCGGTATTCCATGGAGGACCGCAAGGTGGCCGGAGCCCTGACAGACATCGGCACCGAAGAATTAGGCCATCTGGAAATTGTCGCAACCATCATCCACCAGCTCACCAAAGATCTTACTCCGGAGGAGATCAAGGCTTCCGGTTTTGACAAATATTATATTGACCACACTCTTGCTATCTGGCCACAGGCCGCCAGCGGAGAGCCATTCAGCGCCAGCCAGTTCCAAAGCACCGGAGATACCATCACCGACCTCTACGAGGATATGGCAGCAGAGCAGAAGGCACGTCTGACCTACGACAATATCCTGCGGATCGTGAAGGATCCGGAAGTGGCTGATCCGATCCGTTTCCTGCGGATGCGTGAGATCGTGCATTTCCAGAGATTTGGAGAATGTCTGCGCCGCATTCAGGATCAGCGAAATCCAAAGAATTTCTACGCATATAATCCACAGATTGATAAAAAGAAATGTTAGCTGCAGGCAAACCTGTATTGCACCCGCTTTGTACCAATAAATAAAAACAGCTTATCCGGTCAGAAATGATATGCTCCCGTCCAGGTAGACAAGGAAAATAATAAAAACCCGTCACTTAACAGGAACATATCCACGTTCTGGCCAGAACGCTGTTTTATCCTTTGAATCTGTTGTTTGTTTATCGTTTACTTTTACAGTTCCTTATTTGTTTCTTTTGCAGAAGATTCCTCCTTGTGGTATCCTGTGTCGATCACAGCCTCCATCTCATCAATATGCTTCAAAAACAGCTCATCAATGTATGGATCAAAATGACTCCCCTTACTTTCTTCCATAATAGCGACTGCCTTTTCCTTTGAAAATCCCTCTTTATAGTGACGTTTGGACCGGAGAGCATCATAGACATCCGCCACTGCCATAATCCGGGCTGACAATGGGATTTCTTCTCCTTTGATCCCCTCCGGATACCCGGCACCATTATATTTCTCATGGTGATACATTGCCATATCATAAGCAATCTCACAATATGCGTCATTTTCCAGATCCTTCAGGGTATGCTTGAGGATTTTTGCTCCCTCCTGGGGATGTGTCTTCATAATGGCGAACTCTTCATCGGTAAGCTTTCCTTCCTTCTGAAGAATGCGATCCGGAATGGCAATCTTTCCAATATCGTGAAGTCTCGCCGCAGCCGCCACCATATCCGCATATTCCAGCGTAATGATATCCCTGTAGCGTTTGTCCACTGCCATTACATTGACCAGCACACGCACCAGATTCCCGGTGTTTTTAATATGTAATCCGGTAATGCCGTCTCTTGCCTCGATCATAGCAGCAAAACTACCGATAATATCACGCTGGATCCGCACAACCTCTCTGGTCTTACTCCTCAGGTCGCGCTGGAGACGTTCTGTATAATAATACCGGTCCGTAATCTCTGCCATAGTCAAAGTCTGTCCATAATTGTTCTCACCTTTGGAAATATCATGCAGTGCCAGCTCATAAACACACTTTTCCGTTGTGTGATGTTTCTCTCCGTCCTCCGCTGCGCATTTATCCAGAAAAAGATATTCCTGCTTTTCGGCAAGCTTTTTTAAATCCTCCAGCTCTCGCTTTCCTTCTTCCTGCTCCAGACAATTCAATATCCTGTCTGCTTCCTCGTTGGAGTATATCACCTCTCCCGCAGTTCCCATAACGATCAGGCCGTTTGCCATATGATTGACGGCTTCCTCCTGGGCTAGCGTCAAGGTATCAAACAACCGATATTTGCGCATCAGCCGTTCAAATATAAAGGCGGCTGCCAGATATGCAGGTGCCGTAGTATCATATCCATTGGTCAGGTGCAGCAGGAACAGAACCAGGCTGAGCATACTAAGCAGAACCATTCCCAATATCATCAAAAGCTGTTTCCTGATGATCGGTGATTTCGTCTGACGCAGCTTACGGATTGCCACCCAAAGGATCACAATAAAATAATAAGCAATAAATATGTTATACAGATTATATAATACACCATGGTTCAGGATCAGATGCGGAAACATTCCCTCCCCGGTATAGGACACGGAAGAATAATATAAATGGTGGTACTCATTGGTGGACACCAGACCGCAGATTAAAATACAGATTCCAAAGAAGATGTTCCGGCGAAGCTTCGGCACAACCAGATTGCAGTACTCCATAATAAACATATACATAAAAAATACAACAAACGGCTTACCATAATAAGAAAACTTTGTTGCCTGTATCGCAACCTGCTGTTTCCCTGCCTGTATCTCCATAGTATATCCCACAATATTGATCAAGGACGAATACAACAAAAGCACTAATGCCATCTGCAGTTTGGAACTCTGTTGCCTGCTCACATAGAAAATTTCTACAATTAATGCAAAAATTCCAAAGTATTGTAATAATACCAAAAAATGATACATAAACGATTATCCCTTCCTAAACAGATTCTTTTCATTTGAGTTATAAACTAAATCACATTTCCCTATGAAATATTGTACCATAACTTAACTGTTTTTTGCTATTTTTTATTTAAAATGAGAAAAAACAGGAAGTTATCTCCAATAAGTTGTAAAATCCTCTCAATTTTGCTAGAATATATTGGAAATGAGGTGCTGCAGATGAAAGAGACATATAAGATGAGACGGTGGATCAGTCTCTGTCTGATCATTATATTGACAGTCTCCGGGATGTGTTTTGAACGTGTCAAGACAGATCCTGATTTTGGCGTGTCTGTTTCGGCATCCTCAGATATTCTTCGCACACTGCAGGTACAAAACGCCGAGCAGGATATGTGCTCCCCGGATCAGCTTGGAGATTCTATGCTGCGGGGTTCTACAGAGGTATTACGCCGGACCGTATCCGGTCAGAAGAACAGGATCTTTTCGAGAATACGTTCTCTGATCCGGCTTACCGCAACGCTTTATGGTCTGCCAGACACAGTCTTTTTTCGGGAAGCCAGTATTACTGCAAGCAGTATTATCACATATGGTTCTGTTATCATTACATATATACATCAGCAGGACGGATCAAAGGGCTGATATATGCATAATTTCTAATGACATAGACTTCTTTTGAGAGAAAGAGGTTTCTTTCTGTATGAAAATTCCGGTATGAAAAATGAAAATAAAAATCCTCAGAAGGTATGAAATGATATAACGAAATATTTCTCTGTGACAGAAATGGAGAAGCTGTGACAGGGATGCCATTTTCATACAGAAAAAGAGGGCACTGTAAATCAGCACCCTCTCTTCTATATAACTGCGCCTGCAGTCCAACAGGCTGCAGGCCTTTTATAAGCATATTGCAAAAAGAAAGGTGAATGAAAATGCATATATTAGGTATGATCTTATTAGGTATCGGAGGAGCTTTTGGGATTACACTGGTAGGAGGCACCGTTGTTGGAATGATCGGCGTGATCATCTACAAAATATACAGAAGTCTCAGATATCATATTTCACTGTACGATTAATTGTACAGATATAAAATGACCCGGAAAGGAACGATATGGCTTTTAATCCTTATCATTCCCTTCCGGGTTTTGTTGTTGCTTTGCAATCTCAAAATGACAGATTTCCGGTTTGATCATTCATTCCTTCATGTTGTCCCCCCAGTCTATCCGGACACAGGCAAAGCATTCCTCCCGCACCCTGATCGTCTGTCACATCCGTAGAAAATCCAAAACGCATTTCCGCAATATCGGACTCTATAATACAGTCCTTGCCTTTTATATGAATGATGTCCGCCCTTATCTTTAAGCCTTTGTGTCCTCAGCATAATAAGCCGCATACGCATCCTGAAGCTTCTTTAAAAGCTCCGGAGCCTTGCCGCCCACCGGCTTTCCATCCAACTCAACAGCCTGTGTACAGAGTCCGCCGGAACTGCTGACGATCACCTCGTCTGCCTCTGCAAGCTCCTGCATGGTAAATGGTGCCTCTTTGGTTGGGATTCCATTCTGCTCTGCAAGCATCAGCAGATGCTTCAATGTAATACCCGGCAGGATCAGATTATCCCTTGGCGGAGTACACAATACCCCATCCTTGATCATCAGAATATTGCTATGGGCACATTCTGTCACACGGTCTCCCCTGTGAAATACCGTCTCCTGACAGCCCTGCTCCATACAACGCTGATATGCAATGACGCTTGGAATCAGATTTAACGTCTTAATATTGCAGTGAAGAAAACGGGTGTCCTCCATAGAGATCAGACGGAATGTCTGGTCAAACGGGATCAGCTCACAAGGCACCGTAAAGATCATCAGATTCGGCTTTACCTCCTTCGGCGGAAACTTATGATCACGGGGTGCCGTTCCACGGGAGCACTGCCAGTAAAGCATACCATGGTCATTATCATTGGCATCAATACATTTCTGCAGCTCGGCAACCAGCTCCTCCCTTGGCATATCAAACGGGATTTCCAACAGCCTGCAGCTATTATAGAAACGATCCAGATGATCCTTCTCACCAAATATCTTATTGTTGGCAAATGTGGTGGCATCATAGCAGCCATCTCCAAAATAAACCGCGCGGTCCAGCATCGGAATTTTCATTTCCTCCAGTGCGCCAATCTCTCCATTATAATATCCTACATTTTGCATATCTATTTCTCCTTCCATTCTCTTACTCTGTCTGACATACTGTATCGACAGACTTCTTTATTACCACATAAAGCCAGCCCCTGCACAGGGCTGGCAAAATATCATATTATAGCCTGGCTTATTTGTTCCAGTTGCGGATAATACGGTAGCCGCCTACCAGCAATGTCGGAAGCAGATAGAACAGGATAAAACCGTATGACAGGTAGGTATATCCCTGCTCGATCAATGTTACTACACCGATTCTGGAAAGGATCAGTGCTCCGATCAGTGTCGCCACCGTAACAATACCTCTCTTGGCATCAGTCAGCTTGGCAGCCCCCTTCTCCTCCAGAGCCACATCAAAACGGTCAATGATCATGTGAATACATCCGGTCGCTGTCTCAACCAATGTCCATCCCATAACGATACTAAATACCGCCAGAAGCACCGGGCCTCCATGTACCGCCTTGATCATTTCCACCCAAGGTGTTGCAACATCTGCACCGACAATAGAAGTATCTCCATAGAAGCACATCATTGCGAAATAAGAAAGGAACCACGGAATAACCATCAAAAGACCGGCGATCATACCGGAAATGAACGTCTCTTTCCTCTTGGTCTGACGTGTCAGCGAAAACATTCCCATAGGAATGGAATTGATATTGTAAGCCACATATAAAATACCTGTATAAATGCACAGAGGAATTGTCACAGAACCATCATACGCACTGGTATCCATCGTAGAAAATACCTTCGGAATATTGCTTCCCTTATTTACAATAACAAGGATCGTAAATAAAATATAGCCTCCATACAAAAGAATCGTTCCCACGGATTCAAACTTTTCGATCAGTTTGGAACCCTTGAAATTCAAAAATCCACAGATCAGCACGATCACAACAGATCCCAGAATATTCGGCATACCTGCCTGTTCAAAAATACTTCCCGTCGCCGCCGCCATAACCGCGATCAGCAGGATGGCGATCAATACCGTCAGAATATCCATCACCGGCCACAATGGTCCGATCACCTTCTGGATATAATTCTTGTAATCATACACTTTGTAAATACGGCAGATCTCAAAGGTCAGAAATGCAAAAAGCGCAAACCCGATCCCAATGGTAAGTCCGGCGATCCATCCCATACTTCCGAACTTTGCTCCGTAAGAATAGATCTCACGGCCGGTCGCATAACCTCCGCCGATCAATACAGACTGCAGCAGCACACCCGGCAGAACATAGCGGGCATACTTTCCTTCATAAAAATTTTTCAGTTTTCCCATAATTTTCTCGCTTTCTTTCGTAATATCTTTTCTAAATTATAAGACAATTTTATCTGACTTGCCAATATGATTATCAGATATTATAATAAGTTAATCTTATTACGGGAGGCGTATTTATGAATTTAAAACAATTAGAATATTTTATTGCCGTGGCAGAATTATTAAGCTTTACAAAAGCCGCCAAAAAATGCTATATCTCCCAGACAGCCATCACGCTGCAGATCCAGTCTCTGGAAAAGCGCCTGGGAGTTTCGCTGTTTATCCGGGACAAGCATCATGTAGAGCTTACCGCCGCCGGAAAGGTCTATCTCAACGAAGCCCGTGCCATCCTGATCCGTGCTGAAGAGGCAGCCAAGCTGGCACGTACCGCCTCTGAGGGTGTTACCGGCGAGCTTTCCGTTGGTTTTATCCGTGGCTATGAGCAGAGCCGCTTTTCGGAGACTCTGCGCACCTTCCGGGAGGCTTATCCTAATATTTCCCTCCACCTGATCCGCGATAACATGAGCGCCCTGTATCATCATCTGGAAGATAACAGCTGCGATATAGTCCTGAATCTTTCTCTCGCCGCACAGGGCTACGAGAATATGACACACCGATTTCTCAAGCGTTTTCCTCTGATGGCAGTGCTCTATCCCGGTCATCCTCTGTCCGGTCACAATCACCTTTCCTATCAGGATCTGGCACAGGAGGATTTTATTATTATGCAGCCCCATGGACGTGCCACAGACGAAGCGGAGGAGGTGCTCCTCTGCTATAACCGCGGCGGCTTCATTCCTCACATTATCAGCCGTGACCGCGAAGTGCAGACCGTACTTCTAGAGGTCTCTGCCGGCTTCGGCATCGCAATCCTGCCGGAATATGCCGTCCGCTACTACTACAATGCCCGAAATCTCATTATTCTTCCTTTGCTGCGAAGCGATGGCACACCGGAGGAGGTGGATTTTGAGATTATCTGGAAAACAGAAAACAGCAATCCTTCCATCGAAAAACTGCTGCAGTGGATGGAAACCCACGATTATACGGAATAGACACCGGAAACGCTTTTCCCGCTTTTCTCCGGACTGCTCTGCCGCAGAAGGATCTGCAGTGATCTCCTCACTACGGCTTCGGACGGATCACTTCAAAAGCCCCATACAGATCTAAAGTTCCATAGCCCCACTCCTCATTTGGAAATGCTCTGCCCGACCGGTTTGCTCCGCGGATCAGATATTTCTGAACTCCCACACTATCCATATTGATATCATTTTCTCTGACAATCCCCCATTCTGCCAGCAATACTGCCGCTCCTGCCGTGACCGCAGCCGCCGCACTGGAGCCGGTCCGGTAACCGTAGCGCGGTATGGCATCTCCTGCAGAAATCATGACATTTCCCTGTCTCGGCAGGGGACCAAAAATATTGATGCCCGGTGCCGCAATGTCTGGCACGACTTCACCCCGCCAGTTATAGCCGCGGCTTGCATCCGCCACCACGCTGCGGTTCGCTCCGTCATAATCAGAAACAGAAATGATCTGGGAATTATTCGCAGGATCACATATGGTAATGTTAGGATCCGGACGCAGAAAATATGTCCCCTGCCGGATAAAATCCCGGATTGGAAGCCACATATCGAACTGCAGCGGAATGTCCGTCTCATTAAATACCCGAATGCGCCAGATTCCCTCCTCCGGTCCAAAAAAACGGATACGGACACATTCATCCCCGCTTTCAAAGGACACCAGAAGATAATCAATATAAACCACAGTCTTCTCCAGCAGGAATCGGATCACCTGGCGTTCCCCGACTCTGGCATATGTCCTGCCACTGTATTCGCCACCGGGAGAGATCAGCCCCACCGAACAAAGCCCCGGAGCCTTGCACCACAGCTCTGTGGTGAATCCATCCTCCCGGCTGCCCACCCGGAGCTCCACATCTGTCTCCTGCCTCGCCCCCAGTTCCTCCTGATGAAAATGATGGGATGTATTTCCTTCATTGCCGCATGCCGCCACCACGATAAATCCCCGCAGATTCCCATAGGACTGTAAAACCTCGCCCAGGGCCCCACCCCGGTAATGACTCCCCAGACTTGTTCCCATTCCGATGCATACCACCATAGGTCTTCTTCTCCGGTATGCAATTCTCGCCAGGTAACGCACCCCCAGCATAATATCGTTTTCCATATAACATGGCACATCCCCTGTAATTCCATAATATTCCCGAATATTTTCTTTGGCCTCCTTGCATTTGACCACCACCAGCTCCGACAGAGGGGCAATCCCCGAAAACTCTCTCTCCACATCCTCATTGCCGCATGCCACTCCCGCCAGAAAAGTGCCATGTCCTTCGGTATCCCTGCTTGGTACGATATCAAAAGGATTCTCCGCCTGTAATGCCCGGTTAATAGCTTTCCTTGCGTATTCCGTGCCATAGGAAAGCTCCTCCGGAAAATTTCCTTCCTGTCCGGAATCCGGGGCATACGGTATACTCTGATCCCAGATGGAATAGATCCGGCTGCTTCCATCGGCATTCAAAAAAGAGGGGTGTGTGTAATCAATCCCCTCTGGTGTGTGTTAAAACAAAAAAGGGCAAAACCAGCGTTTTGCCCTCCAAGAATTGCTTCGCAATTCTCG
>OGWR01002995.1_pt1 | contig 11405 bp, 10 predicted proteins | sample 1576061 | NCBI WGS metagenome assembly OGWR01 (sample SAMEA3541511, study PRJEB24748) | human gut metagenome | biome: human gut; feature: human-associated habitat; material: faeces | place: China | collected 2012 | reverse complement strand
CCGCCACAGACTGACGCAGGGTGCGTATTCCAGCTGGTTATAGTGAAAGGACACCGGAGTCTCTTCCAGCTCCATTTTGCCGCCGCCCCCACCAGACCACGGGTCCACCCTGTAAAACGCTGCTTCTGCCCTGATTCCATGGTACAAAAAACCATCCTCCCGCATTTCCACGCAGGCGGACAGCTTATCCCGGATAAACGGAGCCAGCTTCTTCATATTCACCGTCTCGCCGCCGATCAAAATCTCCCGGGGAGAAAAACGGCCCAGCTCGTTTAAAATCTCATTTTCCAAGTCCTTATCCAGGCTGGTGGAATAAAGCTCGCCGGTGGAAATATCGCAGAAGCAGATGCCCGCATGGTCCCCTATGGCGTAAATAGAGCAGATAAAATTATTTTTGCCCTCGTCCAGCATACTGCCCTCTAAGACAGTACCAGGGGTGACTACACGGATAATATCCCGTTTTACCAGCCCCTTCGCCAGGGCGGGGTCCTCCATCTGCTCACAGATGGCCACCTTATAGCCTTTGGAAATCAGCTGCATCCACCACGCCAGTAAATCAATGCCTTTGTGATAACCCAATTGTTCAATATGCGCGGCATACCACGGTTTACCGTGCGGCATCATCGCACAGGGTGGTGTATTGAAACCTTCAATCAGTAATCCGCTTTCCTGATTGATATTCAGGCTGAAAGGACCGCTGATCTTACTTGCACCTTGTGACTTCAACCACGCTTCCGCTGCGCCAAACAACGCGGCAAAAACCTGCGGATCATCAATGGCGTCAATCATGCCGAAATGACCGGTATCTTTGCCGTAACGCTCGCGGTGCAAGGTATCTATTTGCGCGGTAATACGCCCAACTATCTGCCCCGCTTTTTTTGCCACCCACGCCTGCCAGATGATATGGTCCGTCCCCGGATTTTTCGCAGACAAATGCTCGTTGCGTTCAATGAATAAAGGGGGTATCCAGTTTGGATCGTCGGGATAAAGTGATGACGGAAAAGCGATAAATGCCTTAAGGTCATTTTTATTAATTACTTTTTCAATTTTAATCATCAGCAGATCGCATTCCATATCTCTGTGGATAACAAATAATTAACGATGAAAAACAGGTTGCAACAGCAACGAACGGCATCTTAATAATCAACACCATGAATACAAAATAAGAATAAATATTATTTATTAATGATTACGATAAGATCACAGCCAACGAAGAAGCGCCACAATGCCTTTTAGCGATTTAATGCGGTCAGACAAGGTTCATTCTTAATACATTCATAAATCAAATATCATTCACAATAAAAACAACAAAACAAAACCTATTATTTAAATCAATGTTCAATATCGCACCGATGAAAATACTATCTCATTTATCTTTTATGCCTATATAATCCACCGCATTATTGTCATTTTATTTTTGATATCCAATTTTTTCGTGGTGTATATGTCTAATAAAATCTTTACGCATTCCCTACCTATGCGCTATGCCGATTTTCCAACGCTGGTTGATGCTTTGGACTATGCCGCTCTGAGTAGCGCTGGAATGAATTTTTATGACAGACGTTGCCAACTTGAAGATCAACTGGAATATCAGACGTTAAAAGCGCGTGCCGAAGCTGGTGCGAAGCGGTTGTTATCGCTGAACCTGAAAAAAGGCGATCGCGTGGCACTGATTGCCGAAACGAGTAGCGGGTTTGTAGAGGCTTTTTTTGCCTGCCAGTATGCCGGCTTAGTCGCCGTCCCGTTGGCGATTCCAATGGGCGTCGGTCAGCGGGATTCCTGGAGCGCCAAACTGCAGGGGTTACTGGCAAGTTGCCAGCCCGCAGCCATTATCACTGGTGATGAGTGGTTGCCACTGGTCAATGCCGCGACGCATAACAATCCCGAATTACATGTTTTAAGCCACGCCTGGTTTAAGGCATTACCGGAAGCCGATGTTGCGCTTCAACGTCCAGTTCCAAACGATATCGCCTACCTCCAGTACACCTCCGGCAGCACCCGTTTTCCCCGTGGCGTTATCATTACTCACCGCGAAGTGATGGCTAATCTACGTGCTATAAGCCACGATGGGATTAAATTACGCCCTGGCGACCGCTGCGTCTCCTGGCTGCCTTTCTACCATGATATGGGACTGGTCGGCTTTCTCCTGACCCCCGTCGCCACGCAGCTTTCAGTAGATTATTTGCGCACTCAGGATTTTGCCATGCGTCCTCTGCAATGGCTTAAATTGATCAGTAAAAATCGCGGCACCGTTTCCGTTGCGCCGCCGTTTGGCTATGAATTGTGCCAGCGCCGCGTGAATGAAAAAGATCTCGCTGAACTGGATCTTTCCTGCTGGCGCGTCGCTGGTATTGGTGCAGAACCCATCTCCGCAGAACAACTCCATCAATTCGCTGAATGTTTCCGTCAGGTCAACTTTGACGATAAAACTTTCATGCCGTGCTACGGACTGGCAGAAAATGCGCTGGCTGTCAGCTTCTCTGATGAAGCTTCCGGGGTTGTGGTTAACGAAGTGGATCGCGACATCCTCGAATACCAGGGTAAAGCCGTCGCGCCGGGTGCTGAAACACGCGCCGTATCGACTTTCGTCAACTGCGGTAAAGCGTTGCCGGAACATGGCATTGAAATCCGCAATGAAGCAGGTATACCTGTCGCGGAACGTGTGGTAGGCCATATTTGCATCTCCGGCCCTAGCCTGATGAGCGGTTACTTTGGCGACCAGATTTCACAAGACGAGATTGCCGCGACGGGCTGGTTAGACACCGGCGACCTCGGTTATCTGCTGGACGGTTATCTGTATGTCACCGGACGCATTAAAGATCTGATTATTATTCGTGGCCGTAATATCTGGCCGCAGGATATTGAATATATTGCGGAACAGGAACCGGAAATTCATTCTGGCGATGCGATTGCTTTTGTTACCGCCCAGGAAAAAATCATTTTGCAGATCCAGTGTCGGATCAGCGATGAAGAACGTCGCGGGCAGCTTATCCACGCGCTGGCAGCACGGATCCAAAGCGAATTTGGCGTTACCGCGGATATCGATCTGTTGCCGCCCCACAGTATTCCCCGAACATCCTCCGGCAAGCCTGCCCGTGCGGAAGCGAAAAAACGTTATCAGAAGGCTTATGCTGCCAGTCTTCATGTGCAGGAGTCCCTGGCATGAATCAAACTGTCGCGGTGACGGGCGCTACCGGGTTTATCGGTAAATATATTATTGATAACCTGCTCGCCCGCGGCTTTCACGTTCGCGCATTGACGCGTACTGCCCGCGCTCACGTCAATGATAATCTCACTTGGGTGCGCGGTTCGCTGGAAGATACACATTCGCTTAGCGAACTGGTTACCGGAGCCAGCGCGGTGGTCCATTGCGCCGGGCAAGTGCGCGGGCACAAAGAAGAGATTTTTACCCGCTGCAACGTTGACGGCAGCCTGCGCCTGATGCAAGCGGCAAAAGAGAGCGGCTTTTGCCAACGATTTCTGTTTATCTCTTCGCTGGCGGCGCGCCATCCCGAACTCTCCTGGTACGCAAATTCCAAACACGTCGCCGAACAACAGCTGACTGCAATGGCTGACGCAATTACGTTGGGCGTTTTTCGCCCGACAGCCGTGTATGGTCCCGGCGATAAAGAGTTAAAACCGCTGTTTGACTGGATGCTGCGCGGTCTGCTGCCACGACTTGGCACGCCAGAGACACAGCTCTCTTTCCTGCACGTCACCGATTTTGCGCAAGCAGTGGGTCAGTGGTTAAGCGCCGAAACTGTACAGACGCAAACCTATGAATTATGCGATGGCGTCGCCGGAGGCTATGACTGGCAACGTGTCCAACAGCTTGTTGCCGATGTCCGCTGTGGTTCCGTGCGGATGGTCGGTATTCCTCTGCCGCTACTCACCTGCCTTGCGGATATCAGTACCGCGTTGAGCCGTCTGGCGGGTAAAGAACCGATGCTGACTCGTTCGAAAATCCGTGAATTAACCCATGCCGACTGGTCGGCAAGTAATAACCGTATTTCTGAAGATATTAATTGGTTTCCCGGGATTAGCCTGGAACACGCATTACGCAACGGGCTATTTTGATTGTCTTGTTTAAAGGTGTGTTAACGTTTCTATGGTAAATCGTGAAATAGTAATGGATTACATCCTTTCCTGTTTACAGGATTTGGTCGAAAACGGTGTGGAAATTAAGCCCGACAGCGATCTCGTCAACGATCTTGGCCTGGAGTCGATCAAAGTGATGGATCTCTTAATGATGCTGGAAGACAGATTCGATATTTCCATTCCTATTAATATTCTGCTGGATGTCAAAACCCCTGCGCAATTAATGGAAACTCTACTTCCATGGCTGGAGAATAAATAATGGGGCTATACGATAAATATGCGCGCCTTGCTGGCGAGCGACTGCAATTTAGTGACAACGGGTTAACACCGTTTGGCACCTGTATTGATGAAGTGTATTCCGCCACCGAAGGTCGGATCGGCAATAAAAAAGTGATTCTGGCCGGGACCAATAATTATCTCGGTTTAACCTTTAATCATGATGCCATCGCCGAAGGTCAGGCAGCGTTAGCGGCCCAAGGCACCGGCACCACCGGTTCTCGTATGGCAAACGGCAGTTATGCGCCGCACCTGGCGTTAGAGAAAGAGATTGCCGAGTTTTTCAATCGCCCTACCGCTATCGTTTTTTCAACCGGTTATACCGCTAATTTAGGCGTCATCAGCGCACTTGCCGACCATAACGCCGTGGTGTTACTGGATGCCGACAGCCACGCCAGTATTTATGACGCCTGTTCTCTCGGTGGCGCAGAAATTATTCGTTTCCGCCATAACGATGCTAAAGATCTGGAACGGCGCATGGTTCGCCTCGGTGAACGGGCGAAAGAGGCGATTATCATCGTTGAGGGCATCTACAGCATGCTCGGTGACGTTGCGCCGTTAGCGGAAATTGTTGATATCAAACGTCGTCTCGGTGGTTATTTGATTGTCGATGAAGCGCATTCGTTTGGCGTGTTAGGCGCAACGGGGCGCGGACTGGCTGAAGCCGTTGGCGTTGAAGATGATGTGGATATTATCGTTGGTACTTTCAGTAAAAGTCTGGCCTCGATTGGCGGTTTTGCTGTCGGTTCGGAAGCGATGGAAGTGCTGCGCTACGGCAGCCGCCCGTATATTTTTACCGCCTCTCCTTCTCCGTCCTGCATTGCGACCGTGCGCTCGTCGTTAAGAACCATTGCCACACAACCAGAGCTGCGGCAAAAACTGATGGATAACGCCAACCATCTGTATGACGGTCTGCAAAAACTGGGTTATGAGTTAAGTTCACATATTAGCCCGGTAGTGCCAGTAATAATCGGTTCGAAAGAGGAAGGTTTACGCATCTGGCGCGAGCTTATTTCGCTGGGCGTTTATGTGAATCTTATCCTGCCACCTGCCGCGCCTGCAGGCATCACTCTGCTGCGCTGTAGCGTAAACGCTGCCCACAGTCGTGAGCAAATCGATGCCATCATTCAGGCATTTGCTACTCTGAAGCAGTAATGTGAGCCCGCTGTGGTGTTGCGCCACGGCGGGTTTAATGTTGTCTGTCATACCAATACACCAGGCTCAACGCCACCAACACAAACGCTACCGGTAAACCGAGCGCGGTAACAGGTGCGCTCAACGCAAATAACAATCCCAGATTGACCATGATTTGATAGCTGATCCAGGTGAGTAAGCCAACGATGACGCCTACAGCGAGACGGCTACCCATCCCTGGCGAGCGCGGGGCGCTAAAGGTGAACGGCACAGCCAGCAAAATCATCGCCAGGGTCAGGATCGGTTGCCCCAGTTTTTCCCACAGTGCAAGGCGGTATTCGCTGCTGGGTTGTCCGGTTTCCTGCAAATAATGGATGTAATGATTAAGCTGACGGACAGAAAAAGTATTCCCCGGCATCGATAACTCTTCAAGATCCATACTGGTGAAGGCCGATTGCCAGGCAAGATTATCTGATGTTTCCAGCGTTTCTTTGCCATTCAACCATTTTTTATGATTCACACCATGCAGGATCCACGTTTTGTCGTCTTCAATGGAGGCACTGCGTGCAAAAATGTAGGATTCGAGCGAGAGATCGTCGCGATAATGAAATATCTCCACGCCCACAGGCTGGCCCTGCTCGTTCAGCGATTTCACCGTCACAAATTCATTACCGCGCCTGGCCCAAAGCATATTGCCGGTAATGTCATCGTCCTCCCCCAACGCGGTGGCAGTCGATTTGATTTGCAGCGCCTGTTGCTGCAATGGCGACGCCACCCACTCATCTATCGCGCCTAACGAAACAGTCCACAATATCCCGGCAACCAGCGCCACCAGTGCAATACGGAAGATAGAAAACCCAGTGCTGCGAATGGCGGTAAGCTCACTGTTTTTCGATAACTGCCCCAGGCCAACAATCCCTCCCAATAATGCGATAAACGGCGAAAGTTCGACCAGTGTACGCGGTAAGGTCATCAGCACCACCAGCACCGCCTGAGTCCAGCGATAACCGCCCGGGCTGACATCATCCAGTTCGTTAATCAGGTTGAAGGTGGTAAAAAGCGGCAGCAATAGCCCTGCGGCGGCGGCAAAACCGAGAAAGAGATGACGGATTAAATAGCGACTGAAAACATTCATCGGGAAAATTTCTGCAGCAAAGAGAAGTCGCGTGCGACCAGCATCAGCAGGCCCATTAGCATGAGTCCGGGTACTAACCACAAACCAGGAATGAGGGGAATCGCACCGTTAGCCACCAGCGTACGGCAGACGTCGCCGCCATAAAAAATGGCAACAAACAGCAATGTCAGTGGCAATAACGTTGAAAATCGCCCTTGCCGCGGTTTTACCCGACTTAATGAAATGGCCAGCAGCGCCATCAACAATGCTGTCAGGCCACGGCTTTGTCGCCATTGCAGTTCGGCATGATCGGCAGGAAAGGCTGAGCGCGCCAGCTCCGTGACCGATTTTGCTTTGCGTTTGACGTTAGGGCTTTGATCCAGCGGATTCAGATGTAATTGCAGATTACGGTAGATCTGTTCGTTGTCGTCACGCCCCTGATGATCGAGAAGATAGGCGGTCCCGTTATGCAACATAACGGTCGGTTTCTCAGGTGATGGGTCAACCACATCAACCGAACGGGCGCGGAAAATGCGGGTTCGATTGGCAGTAGAAGTATAAATCAGCGCGTCAGTCAGGCGATTATTATCCTGATCAACCGTCTGCGAAAGGATCATTCGTCCGTTATCGTTAGTGTTAAATTTCTTTGCCCGCAACTGGCGAACATCCAGCTCCGACTGCGACTGTTGCTCCAGTTGATAAATCTGCGCATAAGCCCACGGCCGACCATACATCGACAGAAGGGTGACAAAAATACTTAGCGGTATCGCCAGATAAAGAACGGCTTTGTACAAGCGTCCCGGATTGCCCCCCGCCGCAGAGATAGCGGTAATTTCCGAGTCGGTATACATCTGCCCTAGCGTCACGCCAACTGACACATACAGACCAACAGGTAACAACATCTCCAGTGCAATCAGCACTTTGTAGAAAACGATATCCAGCACAACATCAAGAGCTAAGGTCCCATTTGCCGCTTCGGTCAGATAACGCTGTGCGGAGTAGCTGGCGAAAATAAAGATCAGAAAACCGACGATAATCAGCACCAGACGGCGCGTACCACGCATGATGTAGTGTTCAACCAGCTTCATCTCACTAACACCCTCAATCCTTTGAATTTTTTATTCATTGATCAGTTTCTGCGCCAGCGCAATGACATGATCTACCTCTTCCGGCGTCAGGCTGCCGTCCTTTGCCCACTGAATTTGCCCGTCTTTATTCAGCACCAGAATGGTTGAACTCTGCTCCGGCAACCGCCAGGCAACGCGTCCCAGTCCATTGCCGTCAATAACGAATTGCGCCCACGGATAGCGGCGTTTATTTTTTTCGATTTTGCCAACGACAAAATAGCCAGTACCAAAGATGGCATCATCGGTGTTCACAATGGTGGTGGGCTGAAAACGATCCTGCGGAAAGTTTGCCGCTTCAACCGCTTTAATTAACAGTGAGTTCTTTTTCTTCGCCGACTTACGCCCGGCGATATACTGGATAATGCGGACTTTTCCCGCCAGCTGTGTGCTGTTCCACTTTTGGTAGTGAATTTCGTCGTCGCTATTCAGAAGCAGCTCGCCGCCTTCCTGGATATAAACGGGGGTAACCGTTTTGCCAGTGACAAAATTGTGTGCCTGCACACCCTGGGCTAAGAGCATGATAATCAGCGCAATAATCAAACGAGATGACATCATTGCTCCGGTTATAGCGGAAAACGCGAAATCAGCAGCTCTAAGCGCTGGCGAATATCGCTATCCAGCGCCACCGGTGCATCATACGACTGGCGGTTTTCCATATCATCCGCCACCATGTCGTCGTGTTTATCCCCCATCAGGCCATTAATGGCGGCGAGGAAGCGGGAAATCTGTAACGCCTCTTTATTTTCAGGATCAAGCGATCTTAAGGTGTCGTAATAAGAAACCTGCTGGCTGATGATTTTTCGCACATCATGAAATTCCCTGCCGGTGAGTCGCGGTTTGGCAATTATCTCTTTCAGGGTATGCATTTGCTTTTGCCGATAGGCAATAAAACCGCTTACGCTTTCTAACTGGCTATGGCGTAATGAATAGTTCACCAACGACCAGACCGGAGAGCTTAAATAAACCCGTAACAAGTTGCCGTAATACGACACAATATTTTTCTTACCGTTACGAAAACCGTCCTGAAAACGCCCCAAAAAAACGGTCGTTTTGCCGAATAAAAATCCGGCCTGATGCTTCTTTAAATACAGCCGTTGCGCAAAACGCAGGTGCTTGTAGCGCGCTCGCATGTATTTAAATTGTTTGCGCTCATCAGCAGTCAGCTCATCGCCTTTGGCCTGTTTGCATATTAAACGCAGTAACTCCTGGCGATTGACGCCATTGAGCCAGAATTGCAGGCATAACGCGTAATTATCATGGATGATTTCGGTGGTACAACTTAGTGCGATAGTCGGCGGCAAACTGACCTGTGCATCAACGACATCATCTTCTTCAACTGCAACAAATAAACGCTCGCTCGCCTCAAGCGGGAAATATTTTCTCATCATCAGGATTTCTCTCCGGCTGCGTTATAAAGCAAGGAATGGCGCTGAAAAAATGCCTTTAAGGTCGGAATTAACGAGAGCACCACATCCAGACATTGCCCACCGAAATAAGCAAACGCTGCTCCCAGCACGCCAAACAGATGACAGAACATGAACAGCAATACGATGTAGCCGATTGAGGCGATGGTTTGCGCCACGAGAAAAGCGCGCTGTTTTCCCGCCATCAATAGCAATGACTCCTGTGGGAAGCCCAGCATCGAAATCACAATTGCGCCCAGCATCACCTGAATCAGGTCATACGCTTCGAGATACTTAACGCCAAACACCAGCGAAATAAGCGGCTTGCCGACGATCAACACCGCGAGCGCCACCAGAATACCAATTCCGCCCGCCAGTAAACCTGACTTCACGCCTAACAAGATCGGTGGTGCGCGGATCTAAACGCATCACCTCTGGGTAAAAACTTTTGCCCAGTAAACCCGCTGGCGTTCCGGCGGCGTCGAAGAATGTCATGGCGATTTTAAATAACCCGGCGGCAGCGGGTCCTAACACGATCCCCACCAGCACTGTGCTGCACGAGTTACGCGCCGACCAGATGGAGTGGGCAATGTTGGTTGACCAGACAAAACTCCACGCGCCTTTAATGTGTCGGGCAGACTCAAACAGATTCAATTTGAAGGCGTTATGGATATTTCTGCGGCGTAATTCGCGCGCGGCAAACCACCAGTACATGGTGCCGCCAACCAGATTCGACACGTACCAGGCAATAACAAAACCCGCAAAACCAAAGTCAAAATACCAGGCTACGACGCTCCCCGCTGCGCGCAGAAAAGGTTTCGTCGCTTGCTGTACAGCAATTAGATCGAAGCGATCTACCGCACGCAGAATGCCGGTCGGCGTGGAGGAAGCCATTGAAGGAATGAGCGTGCAATACAGCGCTGCCAGCCAAAAGCTTTGGTCATCCAGACCTAATGAATGGGAAAGAAAAGGGAGTAAGGCAATGCCGCCGACAATCGCCACCGCGCCGCTGACGATATCCAGCGAGAAGGAAAATGAGACGACATTGCGGAATTGCTGCGGATTATTGTTGGTTAATGCTGGTGTTCCGTACTGAACCACCAGCTGCCATATCTGAAACTTAATAAAATCGCTGATCGACTTGGCGTACGATTGTACAATCACCAGTACGCCAAACATGGCGGGCGTCATCCCTTTACCGGCACACGAGAGCGCCAACAGACCCAGTAAAGCGCTCACGACATTACTGGAGCCTAACCAGGCGCTATTGCGAATAATGGTGCGAAACGCGCCATCTGCAAACCAATGTTTGATGTTAAAACCCGCCAATTCAGCCTGACCTTATCGTTGATAGTAAAAAGTATCCCGCCAGCCTTAAGTTAAACTTCGGCGGTCAGAAACGATGGCAACCAGAGAAACCGCCTTCTGTGCCTGTTCCAGCACTTCGCTGTAGGGCGCTCTGGAATCAATCTCAAGAATTTTTGTGCCGTTATAGCCAATCGTCGACATGACGCCGATTTTGTCCTGCAGCTCGGCATAGTCATGGTCAGGCTTGCGGGAGATGGCAGTATCAATATCAATCCCCAAACGAATGATTAATTCAGGACGGTATTGCGCCATTTTTTGGTATAAACGCCGTTCGCGCTGCGCCAGAAACATGCTGATTTTCCCGGTCGCACGTTCGACGCCGATCCCCGGTCCGTCATAATAAAAGCCCGAAATTTCAGCCTGCGGGAAGCGATCGCTGACCACCAGAACGCCACTTTGCGCCAGTCGCTGAACCTTGCGTAGATTCGCCATTCTTCGCAGCGAGAAGCAGTACATAATCACCGCCGCCCATAGCGCTGGAGATTTGGTTTTCATGCTTTGGGTTTTCATGCTTTGGGTTTTCGATGATTTGGCCGCCAGTCGCCTTTCGAGCCAGACGCCAACCAACGGCAATCGTTTGATTTTGTCGCCGTCTTCGCCGGAGAGCAGCCCCAGATAGCGCCGCTCGGTTTGCCAGTGTTGTTGCAGCGATTTCACGAGGTCGGTGGTCAGTGTGGATTTACCGGTGCCATCACACCCGACCACCGCAATCAGCCCCGGAATGTAGTTGGGCTGCGGCGCGGTTGTACTATTAACAGTTTGTGTTTGTAGTGCGTCCATTCGTTAAATCATCCCCTATCCATTTTGGTGATCAGGAAAGCGCAGCTTGAATTGCGCGTAGTGACGCTTGCAGAATTTCATCGGCTGGTTGCCGACCATCCAGTT
>OGWR01002973.1_pt1 | contig 11486 bp, 10 predicted proteins | sample 1576061 | NCBI WGS metagenome assembly OGWR01 (sample SAMEA3541511, study PRJEB24748) | human gut metagenome | biome: human gut; feature: human-associated habitat; material: faeces | place: China | collected 2012 | reverse complement strand
CGCCATCCAGTACAGGCAGCCACATTTCGTGCGAAACGCCCTCAATCGTGACCGAAGTATACACCATGAAGCCGGTTATGGGGTCATAAACATAGGGTAGGCCGTTGAATTTCTTGACCTCATAGCTGGCAGCGGGATACAGTTTTTTCACCTCTGCCCAAGCATACGCCCAGCTTACATATTTCAGCTCGGTATTGCCGGACTTCTTGACTTCCAGATGATCTTTGAAGTCGATAGCGAATAATTTTACGAACGGATTTTCTGTAGCCATAATCAAACCTCCAAGAAAAAAGGCGGCAGAGAAGCTGCTCTCTGCCGCCATACAATTATGCCGCATGAACGATGGTAAACCTGCGGCTGCTTACATTTTTGCTGTATTGGTTGAAAATGTCCGGCTGCTCTTTCCGCAGGCGTTGGGAATCCACACGCTTGCTTTCGGAGGATACCCACGATACCTTATAGCCCGGTGCTGTGCCATAGGCGGCATCCTGCATTTGCAGCTTGACCTGCTGCTCGATGGCCGTCTTTTCCTGTTCCATCTGCTCGATTTGGTCGGAAATCTCCTGCCGCTTATCCAGAAGTCCATGCAAGGCACTCAGGTCAGCGGTCTTATCCCGGTTGTCTACCTCATAAAGCTGGTTGATCTGCTGGGTGTCACAATCGCAACCGTTGGGTGCAGGGGGAATCTGGGGCACAACATGGTTCGTCCAGAAACGCTCTTCCTTATCAATAAGGTCAGAAATCACCTGCTTATCTGTCACGATCTTGTGGATCACCAGTTCTCTGCCGAAAATCAGAGCCGCCACATACCAGCAGTCGAAACCGCTGACGGCTAAGTAGTGGTCAACCTGCGCCAGATAATGAGCTGGGATTTTCCCATCCGCCCACTTATCTGCGGAGAAGGGCGAAACCGTCTTGCACTCCAATCCAGCTTTCTGCCCAACGATCAGGCGGTCAAAGTCTGCCAGAAGCAGCGGATGTTCCTCGCTCTGGTAGATAGCGTTTGCACGGCGCACCTTAAAGCCCGTTTCTTCGGAGAACCGCTGCGCCACATAATCCTCCAAATCACGGCCCTGCCGCATGGCCTCGTTGTCGATATTTTCAATGGTATCGCTGATTTTATCGTAGTACACCTGAAATGCAGAGCGATAGGGATTCAGGCCAAGGATAGCCCCGGCATCCGTGCCGGTAATGCCGCATTTGCGGTAGTGGAGCCAATCTTCTTTTGACAGGTTCCGTGTAGATACAAGCCTTTTCATGCAATGTTCAACCTCTCTTTCATCTGTTCTTCTGCGATAGAGAAATCATATTCCACCAAGTCTTTGATAATGGTGGAAAATTCGTCCACCAAGGTGCGGTCATCATCCAGCCACAGGGCATACAGGAAATCCAGAATGTTCCGCTGCACCCGAAGATGATTCCAGAAACGCTCGTCCATCTGCTTTTCGGTGTCCAGCGTAATCAAGGCACTGACAATGGTGCTTTTCATCGTGATCTCGTATGCTGTGGTGCAAGTTGGCTTTGGAAAGTTGATCTCGATGCGGTCAAGGAACTCAGAAAACTCCCGGACAGCCCGGTTGCTCACATCGTTCATACGTCCTCCTTTATGCTGCTGCCAGCACCATCTTATAAGCCTTGTCGATCATGGGATTGCCCTCTGCGGTACGCAGGAACAGATTCTCATTGTAGTTCCGGGTCTTGCGGATGGGGTCTGCATGGGTGGCAAAGTCGGAAACAGCGTTCACGAACCGCCAGCCGTTCTTTCCGACCCACTCCAGATCGGGCGCATTATAGTAGCGAGCCTTCAAATCTTCCTGCAAGCGCAGGTTGTTCTTCCGCTGGCCATCGGTCAGATCTTCGGTGACAGGGAAAAACTCATTGATGAACTCCTGCACCTTGCGGTCAGACAGCTTGATGGTGGTCAGTTCATGGATGCCCCTGCCCAGTTCCCCCATATAGCTGTTGGCAAGCTGCAAGGTTTCACGGGCATCCTGCACACGGAGCAGAACATTTTCGGTGTGGCGAGCAGTCCAGATGCGCTTTGCCGTGCCCAGAGCCAGATTCAGGGTGTTCTGGCAGACCACACGAACCGGGGTCATAGCGACTTTCACACCAGAGCTACCATCGTGACTGTTAAAGAACACAAGATATGGTGTCACTTCGTCTCCGGCGATGATGTATTTCTCCGGCAGCTTTGCCAGCATCCAGACCTTCTTGCCGCCCTGCAAAGAACCGGCAGTTTCATAAGTAACGCCCTCACCCAGCAGGTCATCGGTAAACTGAAATGCTTCTTCGTTCTGCACAATGCGGTAGCGGTCAGACACCACACCCAGAACAGCATCATCGGTGCTGCGGACATTGGCGCGATAGCCGGGGATCATTGCACCCGTGCCAGAATAGATGTTACGGCTCTCTACCTGCCAATCCAGACCAGCCAGCTCTAAGGCTTCACGGCTTGCAGGGGCATCCATCACGATACGGCCAAGGCCGTGCCAAGGGGTTTCGCGGACAGAGAACATGGTTTCAACATTTGCGGACATAATCTTTACCTCCAAAATTTTTGATTGTCTTATTTCTTTTCGATTTGATGAGCCGTCCAGACAATGATTTTCGCAGCACCTTTTCCGACTGCTTTCATCACCTCCACCAATACTTTTTCAAAGATTTCTGCCATTGATTTTTCCTCCGTTTTTCTGTAAAAATCAAAGACCAGTAAGCTTATGTGATTGCTTACTGGTCTTTCTATCCAATGATATAATATATCATTATATCTGCTTCAGATACGCCTAACTTGTACCAAGTGTGTCCGATGTGTCAGTGTTTTTGCGAATCAGTCTTATGTTTTCGTGTCTTTCAGGTGTTTTATGGGTGGAGATATAAGGATATAATAAAACTTGTTTTGAAAATCTCTGACACAACCGGCACAGCTGACACAGCCTCCTACTTCTGCGTTTTCGACCAGATTCCCACAACCACCGTGAGATCCTGCCATTCATTTTTGCGGATTCCCTGATTTCGGGATGCCTTAAAAGCCTTTGCCTCCTCGAAGGGAATCGAAAAGCGTGCCATCTCTACAAAGCCATCCATCGTATATGCTGCGGCGTTTCTCGCCTGTACCTCTGACATCTGAAAGTCGAGTACCCAGCGAAATTCTTCATTTGTCAAAGGCGTGATTTGCGCCACACAGCTGTTGATAAGCTCCCGATCAACATCGTTCTTTGATGCCCGCTGCCATTCATCCAGCTTCTGCGAGATCAGATTCATGTCCAGCGTTCCACTGCGTTCATCCTCCTGTTCTACGCTCTCATACTGAGATTGCAGATCTGCGATCTGGTTGTCTAAGCCTTTGCGACGTTCCATAAGTTCCTGTTTGGTGATGATGCCATCAGCACACAGGTCAATATACTTGTCCAACCGTTCTCTCTGCTTAGCGATGCTCTTTTCCAGCATTGCCTTTCTGGAAATACGCATAGTCTTTTCCTCTGCCATGCAGCGGTTCAGAATCCGGTATACCTCTTTGACGGTCTTGCCTTTGTCAAATGTGAGATGTTCAAACACCTTTGCCGCCATCAAATCCAGCTTCCACTCACTGATGGCCTTGATTTGGCAGCTGATGCTCAAATCAAGGCCATGTTCCTGCAAGTAGCTGATGCTCGGCCTGCGTGTACGGCGGTAGCACTGAAATCCATGAATTACAGCACCATCCCGGTTCACACGCCACTTGAACTGAATAAATCCTGCACCGCAGCTGCAACGCAATTTTGCCGTCCAGATGGATTTCGGCGTGTTCCGCATATACTTGTGCTTCTTTCCGTTTTCATCGATTACTCGTTCTGATTTTGAAGTCAGAATCTGCTGGCACCTGTCCCACGTTTCTTCTGACACCAGCGGTTCAAAATCGCCTTTCACATAGACGTAGCTGCTTTCGTCCAGATTTTTGACACGTTTTTGCGTCAAGTAGCCGTCACTGTGGGATTTATTGTAGCAGATACAACCCTTATAGGTCGCATTATGTAACACCCGGCTCACCTTGGAAGCGTCCCACGAAACATGGCCGCTTGCATCCAATCTGCCTAGCCTGTATAATTCTGCTGCCACTTTTTGAAGCCCAACCTTTCCAGTCGAATACATCTGGTAAATCAGTTTTACGGTCTGTGCCTGATCCGGATCTGGAACATAGGTTCCATTCTCTCTGCGGTATCCCAAGATATTTCCGTTGCCATACAAAACATGCTTCTCCCGACTGATTTCTTGCCCCGCCTTGACGCGCTCTGAAATTTTTCGGCTTTCATCCTGTGCCAAGGAAGACATAATCGTCAACCGAAGCTCACCATAATCGGTGGCCGTGTTGATACCATCGTTGATGAAAAATAGATTCACGCCCACAGCCTTCAACTCACGGATATAGGACAACGTATCAACTGTATTTCGTGCAAACCGGCTCACCTCACGGGTAATGATAAGGTCAAATTTACCTTTCTTTGCATCCTCTATCATATGCAAAAACTCTGGCCGCTTCTGTGCCTGTGTTCCGGTGATGCCTTGATCCACATAGACCTCCACGATTTCCCAGTCCGAGTGCCGGGAGCCTTCAATTTTATACCACTCCAACTGGTTTCCCAGTGCATTGATCTGTGCCTCATGTTCGGTTGAGACACGCGCATATACTGCTACTCGCATATTTTACCTCCACATTTTGAGATTTCAGGATAAAAAGAAAAGCTCTGGCAGAATTCTCCACCAGAGCCTCTCTCTGTCGCTTACGAAGCCTTTGCAGGCGGTTCTTCCTCCTGCTCACGCTTCATCCGAAGGAAGTTCTGATAGGTGGGCAGGTTCAGCAGTCCTGCCGCAAAAAGAGCTTCGATCAGACAGTAAGCCATCGCCTTTTCGTCAACGTCCATCATCGTAACACCTCCGTAGTGCTTGTGATCGTGCTTCGGCTCACAGATATAACGTATCATCGAAAAGTCGGACGTTACGGACGAAGGCGGATACCATAGAATCCCCACACCGGGTTTTCTGAGGCGGTGAGACGCTTTCGGTCACGAACACCGCCAGCCTGCTCCATGTACTTGTTGAACGCTGTAGCGCTGCACGGACATGTGCCGTTTTCATTACAACAGGCCTCATACGCCCTCCTCAAATCAGATGTAGCAGTAAAATAGTTGTAGTCACCCATTTCGCAGTGGTTTTCAAGAAACTCTTTAAGATAGTCCATTGAGTTTTTCCGCTGTATCCCTCTCATGCAGTCCACATCAGGAATCGGCGGAAACTGCCAGCCTTGCTTCATCAGTTTTCTGGCATACTGAAGTGCTTTCGTCACGATTGCATCGCGCTCCTTCCAGAGTTTTTTAGCAAGATCCGGGTCTCTCTCATCCTTCGGAACAGATTTCATGAACGGAAGGAAGATAATCCGGTCAAGAAATGCCGGATCGTTTGAATCGATTCTCAGGGGAAAATTGGTCGCAAACAAAAACTTCATATTATGGTCGAGCTTTAAAGACCCCTGATTTTTGCGCTGGATTTCGATGCTGTCTCCACCGGTAATCCGCTTCAGCTTGGACACTGCACTCGCATTCAACACTTCCTGCGGAAGATCCAAGGAGATGTTGATTCTGGAGTACAGCAGCGACTCCGTTTCAAACTTACCGCCCAGTTCACCAAGCGAGAGGTTGCTCACCGAGTTTTCCGGATAAAGTTTCTGTATGGTATTGCCCAAGATACTCTTGCCAGAGTTCGGAGCATACCCCATAACGAAGAAATATTTTCCGTTTGAAGGCTCAATCAGAAGATACCCAAGTGACATCATAAAACGTTCCTTCAGATCTTCACGCCCCTCAGTAATCGTATCGAGAAACTCGTCGAACACCGGGCATTCGGCATCTTCATCATAGCAAGCATCCAGAACGGTAAATGTTATACGCTTGGAGCTATGATGTTTCAGCTTCATTTTATTGAGATACAAGATCCCGTTTTTCAAAGGACAATATGGTTTATCTTTAAGCGAATCTTCGTACTTCAAACGAGGATTTGCCTTCATACATTTATAAATATCCAGATGATTTCGGAGGTTTTTCACCCCGTCAAGCCCTGGACTTATGTATTGACGGTAAAGAGATACAACCCCCTCAGCATCAATCGATTCATAGTATCGATCATTATAATGGTATAACACGGATTTCCTATAGAGAAAGCCCGTTTTTTCAAGCAGATCTTCTTCCATCTGGCAAACAGATGGTTGCCTAAACCGCCCCTTTGCTGGTGATTCTTGTTCGCCATCGGTAAATTGTGCATCTTCATCACCCCCTTCCACAAAAGCAGCCAGTTCCAAAAGATCTACGCCCTCAGATGAAGCATTGGCCTTTTTCTTGGCTTTCTTCTTGGCCTTCCTTTTTTGTTTTTTCTTACGTTTTTTCTGACGCTGCTTCGATGCCATCTCATACATCGAAACAAACGGCTCATCGCTGTTATCAGGAAATTCGTCCGGATATCCACCCATATCTTCCTCAAATACAAGTGAGTCCGAATCCGCCGGTGAGCCGCGTCGTTCCACTATCATGGGGTCATCATCTGGGCCTGAGTCAGGTTCCAGACCACGCCTTGGAACAATGAACGACTGGTCATCATCTGGTGGTTGGCCTGTGCATTCTTCATCGTACAGATCGTAGTTCGAGTAGTCGTCGTAGTTCATACTGAACCTCCTTAGAATATTAACAATCAGAACGTTATCACGTTCTTTATGAATATTCTAGCAGGTTTTATTTCAAATTAAAAAGACATTAAAAACGCACTGTTTTTTTAGTTAATCACTAAATATCGTTCTTTTTCCAAATCCGAGTCTGTCCCATTTCTTCAAGTTTTCAACATTTCGTTGAAAGTCTCAAGTCAAAACCACCGGCTGAGCCGGTGGCTTGAGTAAGCCCTAGAAGGGCTCCTTACTAGCAAAGCCCCTGCAAGGGGCCACGAGCAAGCATCTTTCATCTGCATTACTTGCCCTACTGCTCTAACGAGCAGTAGCATAAAGTGCATCTTCTAAGATGACAATTTCTTTGTCATCTCGCTTCGCTCGAATCTTATAGCTAAAGCATTTTCTTCTCCACCAGCGGAGCTGGTGGTTGTCGCTCGCTCAAGCTACTCAATATAATATAGAAGCGGTGACGATTTTTTCAATCGCCACCGCCTCTATATTATATCCGAGATATTTTATAGCTCAAGTTTCATTGCTCTTCCGTATCACTCATTGACATCTTAAACACAGTGCGTTTTCTATCCCATTCCAGCATCTGTTGTCTTTCAAATTTTTTCTCAAATATGTTCACTTTAGGCGGTTTAGGAGGCGTATACACATCTTTCATAAATTCATCTATGGATTCACCTCGCCCTTTGAAACGACTCGATAAATCATAAATCTGAATCTCGCATTGATCTAAAATACGTTTAACACCACGAAAATACTCCCTGTACTGCTCCTCCGTATCGACTCGACATCTTCCCGCCTCTATTCTCATACCTAAATCTTCATATGCATTTATCGCCTCATCTTCTTCTGTTCCGAAGAGTTGCTCTAACCGCTCCTTTACCATTTTATCTGTAATAAGCATATTAGGGTTATTGGCCAGAGAATAAAGCCCATACCTTATAATATCTTTCTCTCTATCATCCAATTCCAGACTTCGATTTTCATCTATCATTTCTATAATATTATTCCCTGCTTCAATATCATCATCAAGTAGAACGCTCTTAAAGAAAACATAATTATCAATTGTTAATTTACTCTTCTTTTTGCCTTCTGTAAGCGCTTCATGAGCCCTTATCTTCTTTCCGTCTATTTCGATATCTCCCATAATGATATCAATATTGCTGTATAAATTTCTTCGAAATTCTTTAATAATATCATTTTCTTCTTTGGCTTCCCCCATTTCATCTAGCACATCTTTTATTTTGATTTTATTATTTAAATCAGCCGAAATTTCAATTTCATTCACTTCCGCCCATCGACGAAACAGACACTGACGAATACTCATCGAGAAGTTCTGTTCATCTTTTCCTAAGTTTTCTTTATCCACTTTTTCTGTTGCAGTTTCATACAGTTGCTGTATAATTTTATTGTATCTTTCGCCGATTACTTTACATTCTTTCTTATACTCATCTTCAACTTCTTTACACTTTTTCAAATACTCATCTTCAGTTTCTTTAACCTTTTTCAAATATTCATCCTTTATTTTCTCCAGTTTCTTCTGCTGTTTTTCTTCAGCCGCCTTTTTCTCGATATATGCCGTTTTTTCACATACATCAACATCCTCATCAAATTTCTTATCCATAATGCGTTGAACAGAAATTGGACTCCTATCACATATTACAAAATCAAACATTTCAATTAGCTCCTTTCAGCCTTCTATAAACAAAACCCTCCCCGGCAAAACCATTCAGTTTCACCGGGGAGGGTTTATCATACGTTTATCTTCCCATGCTTTGCACGATTAGTGCATCTTCATGCAACAATCTTACTTTCTTGGATTTTTGATAGCAGCCTGTTCTGCACTTTATAAACAGAGAGTACAAGAAATCGCATATTTACGTTATTTATTTTTCCGGACATTCAATTTTTTGTCCATTTCGTAATATTTTCAGGAAATAACACATTTTTGCTTTTGCAGTTTTCGGGACAAACTACAACGCATTTTTTCATCTTTTTTCCATCCATTTTTTCTCAAAAATGGAACTTCAAAAAATTTTCCATATCACAAAAAGGAGGTGTTTTTCCACATGAACACACCCATACAGTTGAAAATCCGAGGTCACACCAAATGATGCTGGACTACTTCTATGGTCAGTCAGGCGAATTGTTCTCCTACTTCCGCATCCCGAAAGCACTGTTCCAAGACCACCGTTTCCGGCGGCTCTCCACCGATGCCCGGACGCTGTACGGCATCCTGCTGGACCGCATGAGCCTGTCCGCAAAGAACGGCTGGCTGGACGAGCAGGGGCGGGTGTATATCATCTACACCGTCCGGGAAGTGCAGGAATCCCTCTGCTGCGCCGAGCACAAGGCGGTCAAGCTGTTCCGGGAACTGGAGGACATCGACCTCATCGAGCGCAAACGCCGTGGTCTGGGCAGGCCCAGCTTGATCTACGTCAAGGACTTTTCCTCCGGCTTGCCAAAAGCGCAAGTACAGAATTGCCCAAACAGCAATTCAGGTGCTGCCGAAAGCGCAATTCTGGAGCAGCCAAAACCGCAAGCAAATAAGACTGATAAGAATAAAACAGAGATGAATAAACCCGATCCTATCCATTCAGGGAACATTCGTGAACAGCTCGAAGAATATTTTTCTCAGTCTTTGGAGGTGGACCTCCTGCTCCGGCTCTGCCCGGACGAGGAGGACACCATCTACCAGATCGTGGATTTGCTGGTAGATACCTGTTCTACCAAGCGCAAGATGTTGCGTATCGCCGGAGATGACAAGCCTACTGAGGTAGTACGCAGTCGGCTGAAAAAGCTGAATGCCGACCACATCCGCTTCGTGCTGGATTCTCTGGCAGAAAACACCGCCCCGGTGCGGAACATGAAGCAGTATCTGCTGGCAATGCTCTACAATGCGCCCACCACCATGAACCTCTACTATCAGAACAAGACGAACCACGACTTTGCGCGCGGTTCTCCGGGGAGGTGATGTTATCGCAAAGAAAGCTACGATTATTGCAGTCACAAACCAGAAAGGCGGTGTGGGAAAAAGCACCACCTGTGAAAATCTGGGCATCGGGCTGGCGATGGAGGGCAAGAAAGTTCTGCTGGTGGACACTGACCCACAGGGCAGCCTGACCATCAGCATGGGCTGGCAGCAGCCCGATGAACTGCCCACCACCCTTTCCACCCTGATGGCAAAAGCCATGAACGACCAGCCCATTCCGCCCGGCGAGGGCATTTTACACCATGCAGAGGGCGTTGATTTGATTCCGGCGAACATCGAACTGGCAGGGCTGGAAGTGGCTCTGGTAAACAGTATGAACCGGGAAAAGATGCTGAAACAGGTGTTGGAGGGGGCAAAACGGGAGTACGATTTCATTCTGTTGGACTGTATGCCCTCGCTGGGGATGCTGACGATCAACGCACTGGCGGCGGCAGACGCTGCTTTGATTCCTGTGCAGGCGCAGTACCTGTCCGCAAAGGGTCTGGAACAACTTTTGCAGACGGTGCAGAAAGTCCGGCGGCAGATCAATCCGAAACTGAAAATTGGCGCCATGCTTATCGCTATGACTGCCATCGGGAAAACCCGGTGGCATCATATTATCCGCTTGATGCAGATTCCGCTGGCGTTTGTGATACTGGGATGTATCATGATCCTGCTACAGGTCTCACACCACGGCGAGAAAATGCTGCTGGCGATTCCCGTCGGCAGCTGGTATTTCGGCGTGACGGCAGAGAGCGTGCATCAGTTCGGGCAGGTATTTCTCCAGTGTCTGGCGGCGGTGAGCTGTCTGTACTTTCTGTCAACCTCCACCCCGATGACGGAGCTGTTTACGGCGCTGCGCCGGATGCACATTCCGGGATTTCTGGTGGAGATGATGGAACTGGTCTATCGGTATATTTTCGTGCTGCTGGAGGCGGCATCTCAGATACGAAATGCACAGGAGTGCCGTCTGGGATATGCTACGCTGAAAACCGGCTTCTATTCCACCGGGCAGCTGATCTCTAATCTGTTTCTCCGGGCATACCGGCAGGCAGACCGGACATATACCGCCATGGAATCCAGAGGGTATACAGACGAAGTGCGGACACTGGGACTGGCATATGAGACAAAGGGCTGGCAGAAAGGGCTTGCCGTCGGGTACAGCGTATTGCTGACGGCGGCAGTGCTGATTTGCAGAATAGGAGGCAGCAGATGGGGATTATTTTAGAGGCAGAGCATCTGACATATGGCTATGACGAAAAGCGTCACGCCATTGAAGATCTGTCCATTGCATTTGAAGAGGGTAAGACAACAGCGATCCTGGGTGCAAACGGCGCCGGAAAATCTACGCTGTTTCTGCATCTGAACGGTATTTTACAGCCGGAACACGGCGAGGTGCGCTTTCGTGGGCAGCCGATCTCTTATAAGAAAGCAGGGCTGCGGCAGCTGCGTTCCAAAGTGGGAATCGTGTTCCAGAACCCGGACGACCAGCTTTTTTCGGCGTCCGTGTACCAGGATATTTCCTTTGGTGCTGTGAACATGGGACTGCCGTCAGAGGAAGTGCATCGGCGTGTGAATGTGGTGATGGAACAAATTGGAATCACTTATCTGAAAGACCGTCCCACCCATTCCCTCAGTTTTGGGCAGAAAAAGCGTGTGGCATTCGCCGGCATTATGGTAATGCAGCCGGAAGTGATTATTCTGGACGAACCCACTGCCGGGCTGGATCCGGTGGGGGTCAGCGAGCTGATGCACCTGCTGCAGGACGTCTGTCGGCAGCAGAACACAACAATCATCTTATCCACCCACGACATTGAT
>OGWR01002962.1_pt1 | contig 11531 bp, 9 predicted proteins | sample 1576061 | NCBI WGS metagenome assembly OGWR01 (sample SAMEA3541511, study PRJEB24748) | human gut metagenome | biome: human gut; feature: human-associated habitat; material: faeces | place: China | collected 2012 | reverse complement strand
GTCATCGCCGACAACGTGGGCGACAACGTGGGCGACTGCGCCGGTATGGCCGCCGACCTCTTTGAAACCTACGCCGTGACCGTGGTCGCCACCATGCTGCTCGCCGCCATCTACTTCACCGGCGAACTCCAGCACCTCATGATGATGTACCCCCTGCTCATCGGCGGCGTGTGCATCCTCGGCTCCGTGTTCGGCACCAAGTACGTCCGCCTCGGCTCCGACAACAACATCATGAAGGCCCTGTACCGTGGTCTGACCGTCGCCGCTCTGGCTTCCGCCGGTCTCATCATCGTCGTGACCTTCCTGCTGTTCTGGGGCGCTCCTGAAATGCAGATCCAGGGCAAGACCTTCGGCGTGGGCAACCTGCTGATGTGCTCCCTGACCGGCCTCGTGATCACCGCCGCGCTGGTGTGGATCACCGAGTACTACACCGCCACCGCGTTCCGCCCCGTCCGCAGCATCGCGCAGGCTTCCACCACCGGCCACGGCACCAACGTCATTCAGGGCCTCGCCGTGTCCATGGAATCCACCGCTCTGCCGGTCATCGTGATCTCCATCGGCATCCTGTTCTCCTACAGCAACGCCGGCCTGTTCGGCATCGCCATCGCCGCGACCACCATGCTCGCCCTCGCCGGCATGATCGTCGCCCTTGACGCCTACGGCCCCGTGACCGACAACGCCGGCGGCATCGCCGAAATGTCCAACCTGCCCGGCGACGTCCGCGAAGTCACCGACGCGCTTGACGCCGTGGGCAACACCACCAAGGCCGTGACCAAGGGCTACGCCATCGGTTCCGCCGCGCTCGCCGCTCTGGTGCTGTTCGCTTGCTACACCGAAGACCTCGGCCGCTTCTTCCCCAACCTGAACGTGTCCTTCTCCCTGCAGGATCCCTATGTCCTCGTCGGCCTGTTCATCGGCGGCCTGCTGCCGTACCTGTTCGGCGCCATGGGCATGATGGCCGTGGGCCGCGCCGGTTCCGCCGTCGTGGTTGAAGTGCGCCGCCAGTTCCGCGAAATCCCCGGCATCATGGAAGGCACCGCGAAGCCCAACTACGGCGCCGCCGTGGATATGCTGACCAAGGCCGCCATCCGCGAAATGATCATGCCCTCCATGCTCCCGGTCTTCGCCCCGATCATCGTGTACTTCATCATCGACGCCTTCGGCGGCCAGAGCGCGGCGTTCGCGACCCTCGGCGCCATGCTGATGGGCACCATCGTGACCGGCCTGTTCGTCGCCATCTCCATGACCTCCGGCGGCGGCGCGTGGGACAACGCGAAGAAGTACATTGAAGACGGCCACCACGGCGGCAAGGGTTCCGATGCGCATAAGGCCGCCGTTACCGGCGACACCGTGGGCGACCCCTACAAGGACACCGCTGGCCCGGCTGTTAACCCGATGATCAAGATCATCAACATTGTGGCTCTGCTGCTGCTTCAGGCCCTTGCCTAAGCCTTAGAGTCTCAGGTCCATTATCGCGAAGCGCCCCGGTGGGATTGACCGCCGGGGCGCTTTGTGTTTTTCATACAGGATAGCCATTCAGGAAGGGTCGTCATGCTGCATATCGGGTGTCACTTGTCCAGTTCCAAAGGGTACCGCCACATGGGGGAGGACGCGCTCTCCATCAATGCGGATACGTTCCAGTTTTTTACGCGAAACCCGAGGGGCAGCAAGGCCAAGAAGGCGGACCCCAAGGACGCGGAAGCCCTGCGCGGCCTGATGGAGGAGCACGCCTTCGCGCCCGTTCTGGGGCACGCGCCCTATACGCTGAACGCGTGTGCCCTTGATGAGGGGCTGCGGGCGTTCGCGCGGGACGCCATGCGCGAGGACGTGATGACGCTGGACACGTATCTGCCGCATATGCTGTATAATTTTCATCCCGGCAGCCATGTGGGGCAGGGGATCGACGCGGGCATGGCGCTCATCGTCGAACTGCTGGACGCGATCCTGCGTCCGGAGCAGACCACCCGCGTCCTGCTGGAAACCATGTCCGGCAAGGGGACCGAGGTCGGAAGCCGTTTCGAGGAGCTGGGGCACATCCTCCGCTCGGTATCGCTGGGCGACAAGATGGGCGTGTGCCTCGACACCTGCCACGTCTATTCGGCTGGATATGATATCGTCAACGATCTTGACGGGGTGCTGGAGCAGTTCGACCGGCATGTCGGGCTGGGCAAGCTGTACGCCATCCACCTGAACGACAGCCTGATGCCCTTCGCCAGCCGCAAGGATCGCCACGCCCGCATCGGCGAAGGGACCATCGGGCTGGAGGCGATTGCGCGGATCATCAACCATCCCGCCTTGAGGCACTTGCCGTTCTATCTGGAAACGCCCAATGAGCTTCCCGGCTATGCCCATGAAATCAGCGTATTGCGGGCCGCATGGATTGAATGACGACGGATGCGGCGGCCCCCAGCCTTCTCCATCCATTGCGGGAGGCCGGCACGCCGCCTTGCCCCGGTCGGGTTCGCCCCACAAAAAGAGGTCAGCCCCCTTGACTTCGCGCTTTCGTGAAGCACTCTATACTTCGTTCACCGTGCGCTTTCGCACCGTCCATTCATCAGGGAGAATCATATGAAATTCACGTATTCCATTCCCACCAAGATCCTGTTCGGCCCCGGCAGCTTCAACGATCTCGCCACAACGCCCCTGCCGGGCAAGAAAGCGCTCGTCGTCATCACCGCCGGAAAATCCATGCGCGCGAACGGCTATCTCGATCGCCTCATCGACATGCTGGACAAGCAGGGCATCGGGCACGCGCTGTTCGACAAGATCCTGCCCAACCCGGTGCTCCGCCATGTCCATGAAGGCGCGGCGCTGGCCCGCGAGCAGGGCTGCGACTTCGTGATCGGCCTTGGCGGCGGCAGCTCCATCGACTCCGCGAAAAGCATTGCGGTCATGGCCAAAAACCCCGGCGACTACTGGGATTACATCTCCGGCGGCTCCGGCAAGGGGCAGCCGCTGGTGAACGGCGCCCTGCCCATCGTGGCGATTGCGACCACGGCGGCACGGGCACGGAAGCCGACCCGTGGACCGTCATCACCAAAGAGGACACCAACGAGAAGATCGGCTTCGGCTGCGCGGAAACCTTCCCCGTGCTCTCCGTGGTTGACCCGGAAATGATGCTGACCATCCCGGCGCACCTGACCGCCTATCAGGGCTTTGACGCGTTGTTCCACGCCACGGAAGGGTATATCGCGAACGTCGCCACGCCGCTCAGCGACGCCTATGCGCTGAAAAGCATTGAACTCCTCGCCAAATATCTGCCCGCCGCCGTGAAGGACGGATCGGATCTGGAAGCCCGCACGCAGGTGGCGCTGGCAAGCACGCTTTCCGGCATGGTCGAGTCGACCTCCTGCTGCACGTCCGAACACGGCATGGAGCACGCCCTGAGCGCATTCTATCCGAAACTGCCGCACGGCGCGGGGCTGATCATGCTTTCCGAGGCGTACTATTCGTTCTTCGCCGACAAGGCCCCCGAACGGTTCACGGCTATGGCCAAGGCCATGGGCGTGGTGACGGGGCACCTGCCGGAGGCCGAGCGCCCGATGGCGTTCGTCAAGGCGCTTGTGGAATTGCAGAAGGCGTGCGGCGTCGACGGGCTCAAAATGTCCGACTACGGCATTACGAAGGAAGACATGGCCAAGTGCGCGGCCAACGCGCGGCACACGATGGGCGGGCTGTTCGAGCTTGATCCCTACGCGCTGTCCCTCGACGAAACCACGCAGATCATGATGGACGCCTACAAATAAGCGGGCGGGACGCACAAAAAAAGCGCGGCATGGGCCGCGCTTTTTTTGTGCCCATGCCGGACGTTGCGCCCCTGAACCCTATGGCGGTTCAAAGGGAATCGGTTTCACGGAACGCGCTGAACGGATTCGATCCGTACGGAATTTCTTGAAGGGCAGGGCGATCCCCTTTGGCGGAATTGAGGAAGGAAAAAAGTGTAAGCCTCCCCCTTCCCAACGCCTTCCCGCCCGTCCCCCAACAAGCCGCTAGCGGGTACCGGCTTGTTGCTTTTCGATCCAGACGAGGAGTTGCTTGCAAAAGGTTTCGATGGCCTCTTCCGTGATCTCCTTGCCTTCTGTGATGGTGTATTGGTTCATGAGCAGGGCGGGCGTCGCGTTTGTGAAGCCTTGCCGGCCCTTGAGCGAGTCGGACAGCGACTTGAGGGCACGGTTGCTTTCGTTCTTCACGGCGTTGCTCTTGCGCGAGTTGTCGAACAGCGAATCGACCGCCTCCTGCAACATACGTTTCTCGTTGCGCAGAATCACCTCCGGAGCCTTGATCTCGATCAGACGCTTCAGACGGTTGTTACGGATGATGACGCGACGGTAGAGGTCGTTCAGATCCGACGTAGCGAAACGTCCGCCGTCCAGCGGCACCAGCGGGCGCAGCTCGGGAGGAATCACCGGCAGCACCTTCAGCACCATCCACTCGGGTTTGTTCCGGCCTTCCGAAGCACGGAACATCTCGATCACATTCAGGCATTTGAGCGCCTCGCTCTTGCGCTGCTGCGAGGTTTCCGTCGAAGCCTTGTGACGCAGGGCATAGGACATGGAATCCAGATCGACCTGCTGAAGCAACGTATAGATCGCCTCGGCACCCATCTGGGCCACGAACTTGTTGGGATCGCTGTCATCGAGCGACTGGTTGCCCTTCGGCAGCGCGCCCACGATGTCCAGATACTCTTTCTCCGAAAGGGTCTGCAACCGTTCCACACCCTGCTCGGCGGCAGCACCGGCGTTGATTACCACATAGCGCTCGTAATAGATGATCGCCTCCAGCTTCTTGGAAGGGATACCCAGCAGATAGCCGATCTTCGAGGGCAGGGAGCGGAAATACCAGATATGCACCACCGGCACCACCAGCGAAATGTGGCCCATGCGCTCGCGGCGCACCTTTTTCTCGGTCACCTCCACGCCGCAACGGTCGCAGACGATGCCCTTGTAACGGATACGCTTGTACTTGCCGCAATGGCACTCGTAGTCTTTCACGGGACCGAAGATACGCTCGCAGAAAAGACCGTCGCGTTCAGGCTTGTAGGTACGATAGTTAATGGTTTCGGGCTTCAGCACCTCGCCGCTCGACTGCGCCAGAATCTCTTCCGGCGAAGCCAGTCCGATCGAAATGGAGCTGTAACCGTTATTCACTTTATTGTCTTTATTGAATGACATAATGCAATGCTTTTTTCTTATCCTCTATATACTACTACCTACCTTCCCTTACTCCAGCTTGACCGAAAGGGCCAGACCGCGCAACTCGTGCAGCAACACGTTCATTGCCTCGGGAATACCCGGCTTGGGCAGGTTGTCGCCTTTGACGATGGCCTCGTAAGCCTTGGCACGACCCATCACGTCATCCGACTTGATGGTCAGGATCTCCTGCAGGATATTGGCGGCGCCGAATCCTTCGAGCGCCCAAACCTCCATCTCACCGAAACGCTGACCGCCGAACTGCGCCTTACCGCCGAGCGGCTGTTGCGTGATAAGCGAATAGGGACCGATCGAACGGGCGTGCATCTTGTCGTCGATCATGTGGCCGAGCTTGAGCATGTAGATCACACCCACCGTAGCCGGCTGGTCGAACTTCTCGCCCGTACCGCCGTCGTACAGGTAAGTACGTCCGCTGCGCGGAATACCCGCCTTCGCCGTATATTCATTGATCTGGTCGAGCGAAGCACCGTCGAAAATAGGCGTCGCGAACTTCAGTCCCAGCTCCTTGCCGGCCCAGCCGAGCACGGTTTCGTAAATCTGACCGAGGTTCATACGCGAAGGCACACCCAGCGGGTTCAGGCAGATATCGACGATCGTACCGTCCTCGAGGAACGGCATATCCTCGTCGCGCACGACACGGGCCACGATACCCTTGTTGCCGTGGCGTCCCGCCATCTTGTCGCCCACCTTCAGCTTGCGCTTCTTGGCGATATAGACCTTGGCCATCTGGATCACGCCCGTCTGGGGAAGTTCGTCGCCGTTGGTGAGGTTGTATTTCTCACGCTTGATCGCGGCATCGGCCTTCTTCCATTCGATCGTATAGTTGTTGATCGTCTTCTCTACCAGCGCATCGAGGTGGCTGTCGCCCGTCCACTTGCAGGTCCCCAGGTTCAGGTACCCCATTGCAACGCCCGACTTCTCGTCGGTGACTTTGCGGGAGAGCTCATCGAGCAGCTTCTGGGTGAATTTCGTTCCGGCAGGATAGAGTTCCACACCGAAGTAATCGGTGATACCCGTAGTCGTCTTGCCCTGAAGCAGCGTATAAAGTTTGTTTACGAGCTGCTTGGTCAGGTCGGCGACCTGGGCTGCGAACTTCTCGTCGAGCTTCTCAATCTGCAGCTTCTCCGAGCTCTTTCCCGCACGCTTGTTCTCCTTGCCGGCACGGCTGTAAAGCTTCGTGTCGATCACCACACCGTGCAACGACGGCTGCGCCTTGAGCGAAGCGTCCTTCACGTCGCCGGCCTTGTCGCCGAAGATCGCACGGAGCAGCTTCTCCTCGGGCGAAGGATCGCTCTCGCCTTTCGGAGTGATCTTACCGATCAGGATGTCCCCCGGATGCACGTTAGCACCTATACGGATAATACCGTTGGCATCCAGATCCTTGGTAGCGTCCTCGCTCACGTTCGGAATATCCGAGGTCAGCTCCTCGACGCCGCGCTTGGTGTCGCGGACCTCCATGATGTACTCATCGACATGGACCGAAGTGAAAATGTCCTCGCGCTGGATACGCTCCGAAATCACGATGGCATCCTCGAAGTTGTAACCCTTCCAAGGCATGAAAGCCACCTTCAGGTTACGCCCCAACGCCAACTCGCCCTTCTGCGTCGAATAACCTTCGGTCAGGATCTGGCCTTTGGTCACCTTGTCACCCGTCAGAACGGCCGGTTTCAACGTGATCGACGTATTCTGGTTCGTACGACGGTAGCGAGGCAGTTCATAAGTCGTAATTTCCGGCTCGAACGAGCAGATCACCTCCTCTTCCGTCCGCTGGTATTTGATCTGGATCTTGGTTGCATCCGCAAATACCACCTCACCGTCGCCCTCGGCGATGATCTGGATGCGGCTGTCGGAGATCATATCCTTTTCGATACCCGTACCGACGATCGGCGACTCGCAGGTCACCAGCGGCACGGCCTGGCGCATCATGTTCGATCCCATGAGGGCACGGTTCGCATCGTCGTGCTCCAGGAAGGGGATCAGACTTGCCGCGATCGACGCGATCTGGTTCGGAGCTACGTCCATGAGCGTCACCTCCTGGGCCGTCACAACGGGGAAATCGGCGCCTTCACGGGCCTTGATGCGGTCGGGCTGCAGGAAATGGCCCTCGTCGTCGATCGGAACATTCGACTGGGCGACCACCTGCCCCTCCTCCTCTTCGGCCGAATAATATTTGATATCGGCATTGTTGAGATCCACCTGTCCGTTGGTCACGGTACGGTAAGGAGTCTCGATGAATCCCATGTCGGAGATCTTGGCATAGACGCAGAGCGACGAAATCAGACCGATGTTCGGGCCTTCGGGAGACTCGATCGGGCAAAGACGGCCGTAGTGCGTGTAGTGCACGTCGCGGACTTCGAAACCGGCACGGTCACGCGAAAGACCGCCGGGACCGAGGGCCGACAGACGACGCTTGTGCGTGATTTCGGCCAGCGGGTTGATCTGGTCCATGAACTGCGAAAGCTGCGAAGTGCCGAAGAACGAATTGATCACCGAAGAGAGCGTCTTGGCGTTGATCAGATCCACCGGCGTGAAGACTTCGTTGTCACGCACGTTCATACGCTCGCGGATGGTACGCGCCATGCGCACGAAACCTACCGAGAACTGGTTGGAAAGCTGCTCGCCCACCGTGCGGACACGACGGTTCGAGAGGTGGTCGATATCGTCCACCTCGGCTTTCGAGTTGATGAGCTGGATCAGGTACTTGATGATGGCGATGATGTCCTCGCGCGTCAGCGTGCGGATCGCCGGATCGATGTCCAAATCGAGCTTCTTGTTGATCCGATAACGGCCGACATCGCCCAGGTCGTAACGCTTGTCCGAGAAGAAGAGCTTCTCGATCACGTCGCGGGCCGTAGCCTCGTCGGGCGGCTCCGAAGCACGCAACTGGCGATAGATATACACCACGGCTTCTTTTTCGGAGTTACACGGATCTTTCTGTAAAGTATTGTATATAATAGAGAAATCGATACCCGACAGATTCTCCTTATGCAGCAGAATCGTCTTGGCACCGCTCTCGATAATCTGGTCGATATGCTCTTCCTGGAGCACCGTTTCTCGGTCAACGATCACGTTGTTACGTTCGATCGAAACCACCTCGCCCGTATCCTCGTCCACGAAATCCTCGACCCAGGTCGAAAGAACCCTGGCGGCCAACTTGCGGCCGACGGCCTTCTTCAGAGCGGCTTTGGTCACTTTCACTTCGTCCGCGAGATCGAAAATCTCGAGGATCTGCTGATCGGCTTCGAAACCGATGGCACGCAGCAGGGTCGTAACGGGCAACTTTTTCTTACGGTCGATGTACGCGTACATCACGTTGTTGATGTCGGTAGCGAACTCGATCCACGATCCCTTGAACGGGATGATACGAGCTGAATAGAGCTTCGTACCGTTGGTGTGCATGCTCTGTCCGAAGAACACGCCCGGCGAGCGGTGGAGCTGCGAAACGATGACGCGCTCGGCACCGTTGATGACGAACGTACCACGTTCGGTCATATAGGGAATCGTACCGAAATAGACATCCTGCACGACCACGCCGAAATCTTCGTGCTCGTCATCGGTACAATATAGTTTCAATTTGGCTTTTAAGGGAACACTATAAGTCAGGCCGCGTTCCAGACACTCTTCGATCGAATAGCGGGGCGGGTCGATATAGTAGTCGATGAACTCCAGAACGAAATTGTTTCTGGTATCGGTAATGGGAAAATTCTCCTGAAACACCTTATACAGCCCCTCGTTCTTACGATTCTCGGCCGTGGTGTCCATCTGGAAAAAATCCCGGAACGATTTAAGCTGTACCTCCAGCAAGTCGGGATAAGGCACCCGGTTCTTGACTGTCGAAAAGCTAACTCTTTGTTGTGTTTTTGTCGTGGACATCGGTAAAATCCAAATTAAAGTTGAAGGTTTAAGTATTCCGGGGGAAGCCCCCGCAGCGGACCTCTTCTAATCCCGCTAATGCCCCCAGTGTAAACAGATTACACCCTGAGAGCATCCAAACTTCCAAAGACCAGACACAGCTCCTGTCGGCACTTCTAATCTTTAGACCAGAAAAGGCATAGAGCTTACAGCAGCGTAAGCCCTATACCCTGAGTTTGTCCTGAAACTTTTAAGTAGAAACTACTTAACCTCAACTTCAGCACCTGCCTCTTCGAGCTGAGCCTTGATCGACTCGGCCTCCTCCTTGGAAACACCCTCCTTGATTGCTTTCGGAGCAGCATCAACCAAAGCCTTGGCATCGCCCAGCGACAGGCCTGCGATATCCTTCACAACTTTGATAACCTGGAGCTTCGACTGGCCAGCGTTCTTCAGAATCACGTCGAATGCGCTCTTCTCAGCGGCAGCAGCCTCTCCGGCGGCGGCAGCAGGCGCTGCAACAGCAACGGCTGCAGCTGCGGGTTCAATGCCGTACTCCTCTTTGAGGATCGTAGCCAACTCGTTTACCTCCTTAACTGTCAAATTTACCAATTCTTCAGCTAATTTTTTTACATCTGCCATAAGTTCAATCTTATTAAATTTTGTTTGAATTCTTGTTTGTTAATTTCTTTCTTCGAGCGTCTTTACGATACCCGCAATCTTTTGGCCTGCATTAGACTGCAATGCAGAGATAACATTCTTCGCAGGAGATTGCAGCAGGGCGATGATATCGCCGATAAGCTCCTCCCGGCTCTTAATGTTGCACAGAGTGTCCAACTGGTTGTCGCCTACATACACGCAGCCTTCCACGTACGCCGCTTTCAGTACCGGCTTGTCGGAAGTCTTGCGGAACTCCTTGATCAGCACCGCAGGCGTCTTGCCCGTGTGGGCGAACATTACCGAGGTCGAACCCTCCAATACTTTCACCAAATCAGCATCCGCTTTCTCCACCCGCTCCAGCGCTTTGGCAAGAAGCGTGTTCTTTACGACCACCAGCTTGATGTCGCTTTCGAAGCACTTGCGACGCAACGACGCAGTCTGCTCAGCATTCAAAGCCTCGATGTTCGTAATGTAAAAGTGAGGATACTCGTTGAGCTGCTCGGCGAGGCTGTCAATGACAACCAATTTTTCTTCCTTCGTCATCTCTTAAATCCTCCCTCTTATTTAGTTTCTACTGATTTAGCATCGATCTGCAAGCCAGGGCTCATAGTCGTCGAGAGGAAAATACTCTTAACATAAGAACCTTTCGCTGCAGCCGGTTTCAATTTCATAATCATGCTGAGCACCGTATTCACGTTATCGGCAATCTGCTCCGCAGAGAACGAAATCTTACCAACTGAAGTGTGGATAATACCGAACTTGTCCACTTTGAAGTCGATCTTACCCGATTTTACCTCACTTACAGCCTTTCCAACTTCCATCGTAACCGTGCCGGTCTTGGGGTTCGGCATCAGGCCGCGGGGACCCAGAATACGACCCAGCGCCCCCACCTTACCCATCACGTTCGGCGTACAGATGATCACATCGATATCCGTCCAACCGGACTTGATCTTCTCGACGTATTCATCCAAACCTACGTAGTCGGCACCGGCAGCCTGCGCTTCGGCCTCTTTTTCCGGAGTACAGAGCACGAGAACCCGTACCTGCTTACCCGTACCATGAGGAAGAGTCACAACGCCTCTCACCATCTGGTTGGCCTTACGCGGATCCACGCCCAGACGCACATCAACATCCACCGAAGCATCAAATTTCGTAAAAGTAATCTCCTTCAGAAGAGCTGCGGCCTCCGTAAGCTTGTAAGCCTTTTCGGGCTCGACCTTCGCGTAGGCAATTTTTTGATTTTTTGTCAACTTACTCATTCTTGTAATTGCAATTACTTGTTAGGAAATTCTCCAACGACGTTGATACCCATACTGCGCGCAGTACCAGCGATCATACGCATAGCAGCCTCGATCGTGAAACAGTTCATATCGGACATCTTGTCCTGAGCGATCTCACGCACCTGATCCCACGTCACCTGACCGACCTTGTCGCGGTTGGGCTGTGCGGAACCCGATTTAGCTTTGGCTGCCTCCTTGAGTTGAATGGCTACAGGCGGCTGTTTTACGATGAAGTCAAACGACTTGTCGCTGTAAACCGTGATGATGACCGGAAGAACTTTTCCCGCCTTGTCTTGTGTTCTGGCATTGAACTGCTTGCAGAAGTCCATAATATTGACTCCTTTTGAACCCAATGCTGGTCCCACCGGGGGAGAAGGATTGGCAGCACCACCTTTGATCTGCAATTTGATAAATGCAGCAACCTCTTTTGCCATAGTTTTCCTTGGTTAATTATTCTTTTTCAACTTGTGTGAAACTCAACTCCATAGGAGTTTTGCGCCCGAATATCTTCACCGATACCGTGAGTTTCTTG
>OGWR01002961.1_pt1 | contig 11533 bp, 5 predicted proteins | sample 1576061 | NCBI WGS metagenome assembly OGWR01 (sample SAMEA3541511, study PRJEB24748) | human gut metagenome | biome: human gut; feature: human-associated habitat; material: faeces | place: China | collected 2012 | reverse complement strand
ACATTAATAACTTTGGGGCTTTCTGCAATAAACACTCCCTTTTCAGGCTCGATACGATTGCGCAATTGAGCTTCGGTAAGAGTACTGAATACTTCTACTCTGGAGTCGATTAAGGATGATATTTCTATAATGGGCATAATGATTATTTGAAACGATATACTTTATTCAATAGCTGTGTACACTTCCTACTTATGAATATTTATTGAATACAAAGGTAGTGTTTTCTTCTTGGAATCGTTTCGTTTCACAGTTTAAATCTTTTTAATAGTTTTCATATCATTAGTTATGTTGAGAAAAAGTTTTGCTGATTGCATATACACCTTTTGTTTGTATCCATGAAATATTTTATCATAATTTTTTTATTCATCAAATCTGCTATCTTCCTTAATTAATCTAAAATAAGGAGTATCTTGCATTTGTACAACAAAGTTACCGATTTTGCAAATGCTATCAAAAACTACAGCTTTATTGATATAGTTCAGATAATTATCCAAATTAGGATCTGTATTACCAAAAATAGCAGCAAGCTCTGAGCGCGTTGGATTATTAACGTTATGGACTATCCAACTTTTAATGAAAGTTGAATAATTCTCATCGGCTTTAAAGTCAGATAAATTTTGAGTAGACAGAATCATTCCTACTCCAAACATACGTCCTTCGCTTATGATTCGTCTAAGTGCATTAAACTTCATCTTCATGAACTGATGTGCTTCATCAACAAGAATCATGGCTCGAAGTTCACGGAAACCATTTTTTTGCTTACTTCCTTTCAATTGCTTCATTTCTGCATAGAAGAGATCAAGAATTAAAGATACAATAAGTTTTTTTACACTATCATCATAGAGAGTAAGGTCTATTACTTTTACCGCATTCAACCATTCGAACAATGAGACACAATGCTCACTATCATTCGTAAACATTGGATAATCTTCTAGTGTACGAAATATCATATATACTTTATCCTTTGCATCATGTTCTTGCAAATATTTGTCAACAACTTTCTGCATTGTGGGAACTGGCCTATCCCAGGTCGATGGGTCTTTCGTAATTCCAGCATCTTCGTAAGCTTCAATTATTGCATCTTTAATAGTGATAGATTGCACTTCACCGAGTCCAAATGATTTTGTCATTGAATCGGCTATTCTACCTGCCGTGATTGCAGGCAGATTAAGTACTTTAACTTGGTCTGTGATAATCAATTTTAGAGGATTAAAAGGGAAGTTCGCATTGAAGCATTCTCCTTTTACTTTATTAAGAAACTCCAAATCGTTGTAGTCGCCTTTATAGTCAAAAACTAACATCCCAATAGGTGTTTGATCTACGTTATGACAGCTCTCACGAGAGAATTGAGCAATGATCGATCGGGCAAACTGAGTTTTACCTGTGCCCATAGTTCCAATTATTCCTAAATTGGGATGCGATACTAACGATGTATTATTGGGGTAAAAGAATATTTTTGAATGGTTATACTTGTGTTCACCAATCAGCAAAGTAACTCCTTTAGAATTTATAGTTTCGGTTAAAGCATTTTTTTCATAAGATTCTTCAATTATATCAATAGCGTCCGTTTTCAAATCATCTTTTATGGTTTTGTTTTCAGGATGAAAGACTTCTACACTTTCTGAGAAGTGAGTCTTATCTTTTTCATGTATTGTACTATCTTTTGATTTTCTCGCACTAAGCAGCTGGATTGTTTGAAGATAACCGTTTGAAGCACTTAGTTCCGAATATAGGAAAGAATCTTCATTTTCAAAAGCAGAACCATCAATGATTTTCAAATATTCTACGTTATTAATATTGATGTGACAGATTGGAATCTCATCTATTACTTCTGTGCTAATTTTATTTTGAGCAGAATTGAAGGCTATAAGACTGGCAAGTCCCATTTCTTGAATGGGAAGTCCGTCATCAATGATGTCATAACGTGCATTAAGTAAATCATAGCGATATTTATTAATAATTTCAAAATTGGATTCAGAAATCAGTTGATTAGCCTTTAGTTTTTCTGCATTAGTTAATAGTTGAGATGCGAAAAAAGTGCGATAAATCTGTTTGACGAAAGTGCTGTCTCCAAACAAGCGTTCGCGCAATAACTTATATGTATTTGCAACTTGGATTTCCCCCTTCTTTGCATGTACATCATCCTTTGAGGCTTTGACTTCTACAGGATAGAAATATAACTTTACTCTACCATTCATCACAGATAATCCTAACATTAACAGATCATCGGATAAGGGTTGTCCAGCAGATTTTAAAGACTTGGCTGTAAATAAATAATCTTTAGGCAGGCCTATAGAACCTGACACTCTTAATATTTCATCTAGGGAGATAGGAATCCATATGATATCCTTGTTACGCTTTAAGAAGCGGGTTATTGCTATGACAGCAGCAACAATACTAATCTTTTCGCGAACTTGAAACTCCGTTTTATTGGAGATATCTAAAAGCCAACGACCATTCATACAATTGAAGTAATTCAACATATTTGTGGTAAAAAGATTTATGTTTATACTAGCTGATATCGTTTGAGGGAAGGAGTTGTGGAGCAGTGATTTATAACGATCAACATGTTTAGTTACGGTAATACTGTCATATTTTGCATTAATTGTATACTGATCTGTATAATGTACAATATAGAGATTTTGTTTGTAGAAGAAATCTAGATCAACTTCGGGGTTTAAGAAAGTAACCCAATTAGCTTTTTCGTAAATCTCATTTAGCAACTCATCCTGCTCAAACTGAATAGCTTTGGCTACACAACAATTCTTCTGATACTGATGTGCACAACCTTCCTGCTCTTCGTTGGCATATAATTCATTCATAACTTTAGCTATATCAAAGACAATAGAAGTCCTATCATTTACATCTTTGGTACCAAAACCTATCACATAATCCTTACCTGTATTAAAAGTGGAAGGTATTGAGATTAATCCGTTAAATGAAAGTTCGGAACGAAGTTCGTTCGTATTTGGACGACGTATTTTGTTTTCTACCTCCATTTGATAAAATGCAACATGACAATAGCCAATCTCAGAATAGTCTGATGCACTTTTGAGTCCATGCTTGTAGAAAGTTATACGGGAAAATATCTGGTGAATGATTTCACGTACAGAGTAATTAGTGTTGTTGTCTAGTCTTACGCCGATCTTATAAAATTCATTAGTGATCAGATCATCTGTACCGAGCCTATTAAGCTTTTCATAGAAACTTTCCACAAGTAGTTCACTTACATATTCATGCACTTCAAGTCGTTGGACTTTTGATTCTTTATCTTTTGCATATTGCTCCATGATAAAAAGAACAATGCCTTTGATAATATTAGTATCGTCAGTAATCCCAAATGTATTGATTATAATTGGGCATTCTTTATTCATGAAAAGGAAGTCAAACTGTTTTATAAAGGCATTCAACTTATCTTGCACCATTTTAGTGGCGATATTGTATGAATGATTTTGTTCATGTCCCTCCATTGGTTCGTAACAGATCCATGTCTTGAGTTCGTCTGTGAAAAAATTGAGTTTGGGGCACAATTTAATATTATTTGATGTGATAAAAGGTATTAAGTAATATGGCCCTACCAATTTTAATACATTACTTGGACAGCTTTGCTCATTGTAATGTTTTCGGAATTCAAGCATAAATGCAACATTCATCGGGTGAAAAGGGGAAAACCAAATTGTACCATCTTCAAAATCCACAACGCCTAATTTAGTGATGGCCCACTCTTCTTTCGTAAGATATCTATTGGTGGAAATGTGTCGAATAATATCTTTTACCTCTCTAAGATAATTTTCATAAAGCGAAGCTAATGCTTCATCAATATAGGTCAAGGTTGGTACAGAGCCAGCTTTTTGATAATAATTAAAAATGGCATCAATAGCTTCGCGCAATTTTTTATTTAGCGGATAATTGAAAGTTTCTCCTTCCAATGTATTATAGAGATAAACAGCTTTTTCATCGACCATTTTTTGTTCTAACAGCAACAAATCTCTAAACTGATTGTCTTTGTAAGTTGAATATTCCACTTCTCCATTTGTCACAACTGAATAGGTGTAACCACAATTGGGAATAACGCGTGCATCCTTGAGTGATAACTTTTTTGACCAAATTAATTCAAAGAGTTCTAATGCAGACTTGGGAACAATTTGAACATTATCAAACTTAAATTTAAATTTTACCTTTTTGTCGTTAAACGTCAATATTTGATTAATCTCAGAATTACTTGCATCCTTTGTATGAAAGCGCATCTGATAGTTATCCTGCCATATTTGTTGTGAGCCAGGAACTAATACAATATCTCCACTTCCAAAGTGTAATTCATCGACATCTTCAGGCACCATCACTGTAATTGTGTCTGCAACCCCGATTTTCATATTAGGCTCAATTTCAGCAAACGCGCTTCTTTGTACTGCAATCTTGGTGAAGATGAAGTGATGTTTGTTGTCTTCTTTTCCAACTGAAAAGGATTTTACTTTATCATCTAAGATAAAGGTAAGCGATTTCTCTCCTTTTGTTCCATTGAATCCCTCGCTAACTATGTCTTTGATTGGATTGTTAAATGTAATTTTAACTTTAACGTTTTCATCTTCACTGCAAACGATTGCCTGTATCTTTTGCTTTTTAGCCGTACCATTTTCCTTTATCACACACTGATTTTCAATGTTATGGTTGAACATATCGAAAAAGCTCATTTTCTCAATGGATAAGTTTGCATTCGCATTTTTTCTATTAACACTTTCAATCACATCATCTACATCAATTTCTTTCCAGTGCGAAGGATTCGATATAATGCGATTTACCATTTTATCGTCTAAGAATTTCGAAAGTAAGGCTTCACGACTATCTTCATCGAGATTAATCATGATACTGTTTACCTTTTCGAAAAGGTCTTGATTATGATGGACACGTTTCTCTAACTCTGGGACTTCCAATAATCCGTAGATTTTATTGTCTGGAAAATACTTTAACCTATTAAATGCCCCATTCATACTTCCTTCTTGTAGAATAGAAAGCACATCCTCAAAATCGAACATGTCACAACCCTCAGAGTCTATCATTTCGACAATTCGATTCAATGCTGCCTTTAAATATTCTTTCTCGCAATTAGATATAATGACAGTGTCGCTAATGCAAGCATCTATACAATTCTTTATCTCATGGGCATTGAGGGGCTGTCCTTTATCTTGCAGATTGATACTAGCTGTTGATAAGGTATCAACTGTTGCGTAATTTGAGAGTATAAAAAGGGTTGCATATTTATCATATTTTTTTCCTTTGTTGACAGCATTACGAATTGTGGGTAAGTACTCTCCTCCGGTATCTATATCTGCGATGATAAAGGGTACAGAGGCTTCCTCATCATCTGCATCAAACTGAATCGTTTCATATCGATCAAGCTCTGGATTTTCTATCCGGCCTTCATAAATACCTTCTACAATCAGTTCTGTGCTATGTGTGGAATTTTTAAATCCGTTAATGATGCCTATTCGATTTTCTTCACTTTCTATCACAAGACAATAGTGTTCACCCTCTTTAGCTGGATTCTTTGCAAAGAATTTGGCTAGGATGTCATCAATAAGATATTTATAAAATGATTCTGACATATTGAGCCTCCCCGGAATCGCTTCTCCGTTCTAATAAGTTTAACTTCAATAATTGTGCTTCTATAGCCTGCTTTGTATGTAGGTCGAAGCAAATACCGTATTCTTTAAATCTTTGATATAGGTTCTTTAGCTTAAATCTTTGCTCTCTCGTTATCATTGCAATTAAAAATGTGAGCATTTCATTGTCTAGAACTAAGACTGGGAATCCCCTCCCACGCCTAGTTTGTAAAAAACGTATTCTTAAGAGATTTTGAACTCTTGAAAGCATACGCCCATGGTATTCAAATGACTGATAACTTTTACATATAGACTCTAACTTCTTAAAAAAATCCTCGTAAGAATTTACAGATAGATCTGATATTACTTTTATTTCATCGACTTTCTTTCCCGAAGTCCGTTTTTTCAAAGCATTGTATTTACCTATTTTGCAATATGCCAAAAGTTCTTCACATTGGTTTTTGATTTCATAGTCAAAAGGAGTCTCTTTAATTTTATCTAAAAGATTTTTATATAAGCCAATAGGTTTCGCATTCTCATTATCCATAAGTAAGATATTTAACATATCTACAGCTTGCATTCTCCCATATAGTTTTGACACATATTCAGAAGGAAGTTTAGTCGCCCAGCCTTGTTTAACTACGTCTCGACGCTCCGAGGTTGATTCATTATCCAGAATAAAATATAGTGATTCTGGATTCTCTAAAGCGTCATTAAGTTTATTAGCAGCATCAAGCCTGAAAATGGTTTGTGTAATAGAATAACATGCATAGAAGTAGAGTAACATATCAATATACTTCAAAACTACATAGCTTTTCTTTTGCAATAGCCATTCAATGTCATTTACAAATTGCTGTTGAATAAAAGGAAGAACATAATAATTCGTTTCAGGTTTAGAAGGGGAAGCTTGTGTTTGTTGTTCCAAAGCTTCCTGAATGGTATGGCAGAAGATATTACGATTTTTCTCTTCTTTCAGGTCTAAAGATGAATTAGGGATCAGCGACATGAGGTATTCTGCTAGTTTTTTCTGCCCACTACCATATTTAGATAAAACAGGTGAACCTTTCTTGTGCACCATATCAAGCGGAATATATTTAAGGAAAGACGGATTAAAAGGTACAAAGTTTCCATCAGTACACATTAAGTCCTTCATAATCAACTTAAACTTCTCAATGCCATCTTTGCTGAGTTCTTTCTGTTTGAGATAGTTGACTACAAATTCTTCTACATATGTGGTGTAATCTAATACAGGATTTGCAGGTACTTGGCTATTATAACGGAAGAACTCTCCTGTTATTCCTTTTATGCTACAGGTATTATCAAAATTAGATGTGGCCGGGTTTGCTGTAAATGGAAGGATATTGATTCCTTCATGAAAAGAGTCGCTGATCTTCTCATCCTCCGCATATCGATATTTCTCGTAAAATCGCTGAAAGTATATCATAACTAAACCATTTGAATATTACCATACGTTTCACTAAATGTAATAATCTCATTCTTGTCATTCAGAATGAGGACTTCTTCTTTAGCCTCACTATATTGTGAAAGTTCTCTAACAAAATTGCTAAATGCCAAACTTTTTTCCCCCTCATAGGTGGTAGCGAGTTTTCCATTCTTTAGTTCAATTAAATGCTCGAAGAGTGGATAATCTATATGGAGTGGAATTTTATTGCCTTCTAAAGTCCAATTTAAGTTCATTGCAATGTCAAATATATGAGGTTTATTTGCATTAAAATGGACATCATATTTAGCGGAAGGCATCTTGAGGGTTGCGAATAGCCTATAATGACTTCCTTGGATATTTAAAGGAATAAAGTTAGGCTTATCAATATACGAGCCATAATGGCGCGGTATTGCGGTAAGTACGAGATGATTTAAGTAGTGGAATGCTTTTCCATCTTTCAAATAATATCCCTTCAAGTATTTCAAAAACTTTTTGTAGGCTTGGCTGTCTGAATGATAGGAGAATAAGTGATTTAAACGGAATAATAAAGTCGCTAACTGTGTCCGGCTATTTACATCTTTGTTAGCATAAAATTTTTTGAGAATCATACTTAACTCTTTTATCAATTTAGTACCAAGAGCCTCTTGAAGTATTTGGGGATTAAAGTCAAACGCTGAGTATAAAACCGCTAAATTGTTATCATGAGATAGGCAACTGCATTTAATTGGATCCAATAGTGAAATGGCTCGTTGAATCTTGTTTGCTCCCCCATTCAAGAGCATGGTTGGCAATAACGCGGAAAAGAAATCTTTCGATTCTCTATAGGTTTTCCAGCTAGGATAAACGAGAATTGAATATACAAAATCCAGAAATTCACGAGGAGTAACAAGTAGATTAAAACGGATAATGGCTTCAATCAGTAGTTTTACAATTGTGTTTTGAATTTCGGTCACTTGTAGTAGTTCGTAGTTAATTGCTACTGGGTCTATTATATTCTGTTCTTTCACTTTATCTTCTAAAAAAGCTTGGTAGAAAGGGTTGTTTTCACTTTTGGATGCGATTTTACTAAGTATGCATGAGAGGAAATGAGATGATACAGGATATGTATTATCTGAAGTTTCAGTGTTTAATTCGAATATTTGCTGATGAGAGAGTGATATTACTTTTATCTTGTTTATTTTGTTGATGTTCTGTTGGTCTCCTTCTGCCAAGGATTGGGCTACATTGCAGAAAGTCGTATATCGTGACTTTATTTCACCATCTTCAACAAAGTCTAATAGTTTACCCAGGTTGATTGCAACGAGAATTTTATCCGTTGTGTGTTCGATTCGCTCATCTGAGAAATTCTGCAAAGTATATTTAAGCGTTTCTACTGCATTCATTGAAGGAGAGCATCCTTCTGTAGCATCATTACGGAATTCAAAGTCAGCGTATTTTCCAGAGGCTTTTAAGTTACTGATGATATGTGATTTGCCATCACCAGCACTCCCTACAAGAAGGAGGAGTCCCCCTCCTTGTTCACTTATTTCATCCATCTTTATGCGGATGTCTGATTCTATCGGACGTTCAACGTGCAGATACTGATCCATTGGGCTTAGTGCTGAACCATTTTGGACAGCTTCTTGTGAACCATGACACAAGCGTTGTAATTCTTTCATCAAATTTGTTTCTTTCATTCTATCGCTATTGATGTTCCCAAAGGGATGGTGAAATTAACTTTTCCATTTTATAGTTAAACATTTCCAGTAGTTCCTCTTTTTTTGAAGGAAACATTGCTAAGATATTCTTAATTGAGACTAGTGGAAGGCACATCTTTACACTATCATAATATCCAATATTAATGTCTTCTTCAAATTCTTTAAAAGATTTTTGTTTGGGTCTATTTAGAATACCAGAATGTTCTTCCCAGTAAGACTGATTACGGTAACAGAATTCCCAAAATGACATTTTTTTATAAAATGCTTGTTGATTACACCAACGCGCTATTTGAATATATATATTAGCTATTGGTGCTTGATGGTAATCTTCATGACGCATTACATAGCCAATACATCCGTATTGCATCAATATTTTGATTCGTTGAAATAATTCCCAAATATCATTATAGAACTTCTCTTTATTATCTTGAGTTTGTTTAAATCCACAAAATAAATAAAATTTTGTGGATTTCTTCGGATTGTAATGCTTCCATATTTTCAAAGCCTTTACAATTATATCACGATCTTTCCAATTATCGAAAGCAAATATAAAATCACCATGATAACGAGCCTTAGATAATAACTCTGCCATTTCCTCCCCATCAGGACTCTCTGCGAGCATACGTTCATCCAGTCCTTGACGGAATTGGAAAGGCTTTTTAGTTGCAATTAGTTGCTCTAATAAAGGTTTCCAAATTGTTTTATCTGAGGCTAAAAAATTATCATCCCATAAATAGATATATTTTCTTTTATCATGTCCATGTACATCTTTTTCTTGATCTAAGAACCAATCAATTTTTGAATATGGATGAATTATATTTTCATACTTATTAATACAGAAAGGGCAGTGTCGTACGCATCCTCGTGTTAAAAAACCTATAGAATAATTATAGTAATCTTTGTATTTTTCTCTTTTAAACCCCAATGCAACTTGTTGGTCTACAAATGCGTCATATAAATGATAATATGGCATTTGTCGTGCCATATTTATCCCCATTTTATTATGACCACCCCTATGATTTAGCAATGTCATTAGAAAAGAATCGTTTTCTAAACTAATCATATCCGTTTCTCGCTCGCAGCGATAGGTTCCTCCTTTTGCATTGGCATAAAAGCCAGTCCCTCCCTTAACAATTTTATCTACTAAATATGGGTCTTGAATATCTTCCAAAAAAGCTGGTACTTTTGTGAAAGTAAAAACCTTAGAAAGATATATCCGTTCATATTTATGGAAATCAGAATTGTAATCTAAAATTAATTCAAAAGGAATGTGATTGTCAAATAGGAAACCAGCAATTTTTAGCAAAGCAAGATTGGGATGTCGGCTTCCTTTATCTAGTAAATCAGCATCTATCAAGCCTATGCATTTATACATCGGAGGTATTCTCAGTAATTTCATATTTCTTACTTTACTTGCTAATGCCCAGCGTCCTTATTAATTTTTGCGCATCAACATCTAGTAACTGGACTATTTCCATAAATGTATCAACTCCCAGTATATTGGTGTACCCCTTTAATACAGTAATAGAATCTTTATCTAACTGTTGTTTTAATCTTTTGATGTGTTTATCTTCTGCCAGCATTGCTTTTATTTTGTTTAAATCTCGTTCTACAACAAAATTTCTTATGTGTGGGTACAAATATACTAATAATGTATGAATATGGGTAATTATTGCAGACAAATATGCTCGTTATTTGAAATATATGTAATAAACAAGGTCAATTCATTATATTTTATCCGTTTTTTACATATATTTAAACTGTTATAAAATCAGAACTTTTGATTTAATATGAGTATTATCTTTTTATTAGAAGTACTTATTTTCAAAAATAATATTTAAACATAGGTTGGTGAAAATAATCTTTGTACCTTCAACTATTACTACTTCATTTTGATAATAGCTCACATTTGACAGTATTCATTCTATTCCAATTGTCGTCATTAGCCGAGAAATTATCATTGTTATATGGTGGTCATATTCGTTTTTAATATGCCTCTTTTAGTTTAATATTTTCTTGTAATGTTTGGTTGTAATGTGTTGATTAATTATTTATTGAAATTGATATGAGGATTTCTTGTTTTATTGTAAAAAATGTGAGTTGCCAGTTGTTGCTCTGTGATAATTATTTCCCTATGCAGAAATGCTGAAAAATATTCTGGAGCACCATATCATTCGTCACTTCCCCTGCAATATCTGAAATGAAGAAAATACACTCCCGTATATCTTGCGAAAGAAAATCTCCGGATATATGCGTGTCAAGCCCATTCTGCACTCGATGAATAGCATCTAAAGCTTTGCTTAATGCTTCATAATGCCTGACATTTGTCACAATAATATCGTTTTGTGTTACAGTAGGCAGATGTGCTGCATTAATAAGCATCTTTTGTAACTCGTCGGTCTGTCTACGTTCTTTTGCCGATATGAAGATAGACCTCGTGTATTCACAAGGAAAATCCTTTAATAAAGCAGATAATTCTTCTTTCTGCTTTTCCTCAATCAAATCCGCTTTGTTGAATACAACAATTAGTTGCTTCTCTTCACAACGAGGAATAATCTTCTCTGATAATTGCTTTATCTGAGCAGATGCATCAGATGAATCAATCATCCAAAGTACAATCTCCGCTTGATCCAATTTTTGGAATGTACGTTCGATACCAAGACTTTCAATGGTATCATTTGTTTCCCGGATTCCGGCAGTATCAATGAATCGGAAAGTGATGCCACCTATATTAATAGTATCTTCAATGACATCACGTGTGGTACCATGAATATCACTGACGATTGCTTTAT
>OGWR01002954.1_pt1 | contig 11545 bp, 8 predicted proteins | sample 1576061 | NCBI WGS metagenome assembly OGWR01 (sample SAMEA3541511, study PRJEB24748) | human gut metagenome | biome: human gut; feature: human-associated habitat; material: faeces | place: China | collected 2012 | reverse complement strand
GGACCGCCTCCATCACCGGCGGTTTCGTGTCCATGATGCTGGCCTTCCGGAAGATGATGGAGGCTGGACAACTGGCGGAGTATCCGATCAGCGGCTATGTGGCCGCCGTGTCCGCCGGTATCGTGGACGATGTGCCCCTGCTGGACCTGTGCTATGAGGAGGACTCCGCCGCCATGGTGGACCTGAACTGCGTCATGGACGACCAGGGCCGCCTCATCGAGATCCAGGGCACCGGCGAGGAGCGCCCCTTCACACTGGACGAGCAGCGGCAGCTGGTGGAGCTGTGCGAGAAGGGTATCCGGCGGCTTCAGGCCTTCTTTACAGAGATGGGCCAGCCGTCAACTCTGGCCGGCTTGGGCATTGACAGCCGGCACCTGGCGCAAATGGCCTATAAGGCCACCCACTGGCCCGACGGTTCTCCTAAGCCCTTAGGCGGGCTGAAAAAGCTTTCGGAGCAGGATGCCCTGGCGGTTTACCAGCTGGCGCTGTAAGCCTGTCCCCACCGGCGCTTGCCAGGTTCAAAAGCGTGTCAGAACCTCTGCGGCGGCAATGGCCAAAAAGAGTCCTGCGCCGGAAGTCCGCACTTTTTCGGATTTTCGTTACCAGTCAGGCCAGCCTTTAAAAAGCCATATGAATCAAGGAAAAGCGGCTTTGTGCAGACCGGCTGCCTGCCGCGACGCTTTCAGCATAAGCCCTTTTACGCAGAACGCCCCGCCGGGTTGTGCCGGCGGCTTTCCAAACAACAATGAGTATGGAGGGAAAATCTTATGAACTTTTTAACCAGTAAAACCCTGAACAACGGCGTGGAAATGCCAAGGCTGGGCTTTGGCGTGTTCCAATCTGGCGGCGACACCAAGCAGGCCGCTTTGTGGGCCCTGGAAGCGGGCTACCGCCACATCGACACCGCCAAGGCTTACCACAACGAGGACGCCGTGGGTGAGGCCATCAAGGAGAGCGGCATCGACCGGAAGGAACTGTTCATCACCACCAAGCTGTGGAACCAGGATATGCGGGATCACACCCAGAGGGAAAACATTGAGAAAAGCCTGGAGTACCTTCAAACCGACTATCTGGACCTGCTTGTCAGGAGTGGAAGATAGGCGTAGATGCAGATACAAACCGGAAATGGAAAAAGATTTTTCCGCCGGAGGATGTCCTGCCACAGAAAAAGAATCTGAGTGCCTATACAACGGAAAAAGACGGCGGACGGGTGATAGAACTGACCGGAGAACACAAATGTCCTTTTTTAAATGAAAACAAGTTATGTAAACTTGTGACCGCATATGGAGATAACGTGTTATCGGAAACCTGCGCAGTATTTCCGAGGGAAGTACACCGTTTTAAGACGCATGAGGAAGAGACATTAATGCCCTGCTGTCCGGCAGTCATTGACCTGTTGCGGGAAGAGGAACCGCAGAGGATTTATGCCGGGGAAACCGCACGTTTTTATATCCGGGAAAAGCTGACAGAGTTATTTCTGGATGAGGACTATCGTGTGGAGGAATCCCTGCTCTGTGGATTTTATATCATAAGGGAACTTTTCGATAAGTGTGGGCAGGATGAAAAATTATCAGAGCTTGCCGAAGATTATTTTTCCACAGAAAATCAGCAGCAGCTTAGGAGGGCAATTGAGGAGATAGAGCGTGATCCATTTGCAACGATGGAGGAACGAAATGAGCTGTTACAGGATCTTGCCGTTAATTACCGGAAAGAGGGATTATACCGGAATTATCTGAACCCGGTCATTGAGAAAGCGGAAGAACTTTCGGGTTTGTTTGAAAATATAGGAAATCCGGCAGATGCGGCAGAACAGAATGCAGACCTGAAAACTGAAATGGCAGACAGGATGCATGCATTTGAAAGTGAATTTCAGGCATACAACCCACTGATGCGAAAATTCCTCATCAATGAGTTCAACGCAGACCTTTTGATGCCGGATGGAGATCTGGAGAGCCTGCTGGTGCAATATCAGTGGATCGCCATGGAGTATGGTGTGATCAGACACAGCATTTTCCTGCGCTGGCTGTTGGATGGACAAAAAGAGATTGCATATGAGACGGTCAGAGATTATATTGTTATTATCTGCCGTATGACAGGTTATGATGAGGAAGATATCTACGAATATCTGGAGAACAGTTTTGAGGAGTTAGTCTGGGATTGGGGATATCTCGCATTGGTTGTTGGATAAAAATTCAGACAATTGTGAAACTTTACGTAATATTCATAACGTAAAATTGAGTTTCGCAAATGTTGCATAAACTATAACAGGAGAAGATATGAGTCAGGAAAACCAGAATATACAGGAAGAACCGCACAAGAGACGTGTGCGGTACAAGGGAAAGTATCCGAGAAATTATAAGGAAAAATACAAAGAACTGAACCCGGAGAAGTATCAGGATACAATCGAGAAAGTGATCCGGAAAGGCAGTACACCGGCGGGAATGCATATATCCATTATGGTGAAGGAGATCATCGATTTTCTGCAGATCAAGCCGGGGCAGACCGGATTTGACGCAACATTAGGTTATGGCGGACACACAAAAGCGATGCTGGAATGTTTAAGAGGGCAGGGACATATGTATGCGACAGATGTGGATCCCATCGAGTCTGCAAAGACAAAAAAGCGTCTGGCGGATGCCGGGTTTGGGGAAGACATTCTGACTATCAGGCTGCAGAATTTCTGCACGATCGATGAGATCGCAAAAGAAGCCGGAGGATTTGATTTTGTGCTGGCTGATCTTGGAGTGTCGTCCATGCAGATTGATAACCCGGACCGCGGATTTTCATTTAAAGTGGACGGACCATTGGATCTCAGGCTGAATCCGGAAAAGGGAATCAGTGCAGCGGAACGTCTGGCACAGATCGAAGAGGACGAACTTGCAGGCATGCTCTGGGAAAATTCCGATGAACCATATGCAGAGGAACTGGCACATGCGATTGTGACTGAGCGGAAACATGGAAAGCCGATCGACACAACAACGAGGCTTCGTGAGGTGATCGAGGAGACTTTAAGTTTTCTTCCGGAGAAGGAGAAAAAGGATACGGTTAAGAAAACCTGTCAGAGAACATTTCAGGCGCTCCGCATTGATGTGAACAACGAGTTTGAAGTGTTATACGAATTTATGGAAAAATTGCCGGGTGCCTTGAAACCGGGTGGAAGAGCAGCAATTTTAACATTTCACTCCGGGGAAGATAAACTTGTAAAAAAAGCGTTAAAACAGGGATACAAAGAAGGTATTTATTCTGAGATCGCAAATGATGTTGTGAGACCATCCGCAGAGGAATGTGCGCAGAACGGAAGAGCGAGATCTACGAAGATGCGCTGGGCAGTCCGGGCAGAGTAAAATCAGGTATCCGGGCAGGAGAAGGAATCAAGGAAGCTTATTGTTACTGGAACGGGGTATGAGAAAAAGTAACGCCGGAAGGGGGAAACGGATATGAGAATATCACATATTGCAATGTATGTACGGGATCTGGAAGTGGTAAAGGAGTTTTACATCCGCTTTTTTGGGGCAAAAGCGGGAGAACTATATCATAATCCAAAAACAGGACTGAAAAGCTATTTTCTGTCGTTTGATGAGGGAACAAGGCTGGAACTGATGAATCTGCCGGAAATGCAGGATCAGAAGAAAGTGTTGGTGCGGATGGGCTATATCCATATCGCAATTTCAGTGGGAAGCAGAGAGAAAGTGGATGCTATCACCGAAAAACTGTATGAGGCAGGTTACGATGTTTTAAGTGGTCCGCGTATCACCGGGGATGGCTATTACGAGAGCACTGTGTTAGGACCGGAAGATAACCAGATCGAGATTACGGAGTAAAGACAAAATAGACAATTGCGAAACTTATAGAATCGCAATTGTCTATTTTTTTATGATTTCTTTTTTACGAGTACCATGGCAGAAATTGGTTCCATGGAAACAGAATCTGCAACAGTGGTCAGCGCATCGGTTCCGGCATGATCAGCGTTGACACATACGTCCCATGCACCATCTGGCAGTGCGACAGATGTCTCTGCTCTGTTTGGATTGAAGATTACAAAAATGCCGTCGGACGTTTCACCATTCACGCCGCCGTTGATCCGGAATGCAAGCACATTTTCGTCGAGCCCCTCCACGGAAGTGATGTTTGCGTTGACATCAGCTGCATTGGTAAGGCGAAGCGCCGCATGGGCTTTGCGGAAGGCGATCAGACCCTTGTAATAGTTATAAACATTCTGATAAGCCTCATCTTCTAACGTATCCCATTTGATACTGTTGACAGAATCCGGGGAATTGTAGCTGTTTTCCACAAAACCGCCGGAGGCATCGATCTTGGTGCGGAGCATTTCTTCGCCTGCCTGCAGGAATGGAATGCCCTGTGCAGTCATGTAAATGGCGGCAGAGAGATTGTTCATGCGGATACGCTCCTCTTCTGAGACGCCTGGCGTTGAGCGTGTGATGCGGTCTAACAGTGTCATATTATCATGGCAGGAGGCGTAGTTAATGCTCTGAGCCGGTGTGGTACACCAGTCACCTGCCTGACCTAAAAAGCAGCCTTTGACGGTATCGGCAAGATCAGCGGCTCCCGAGACATAACCTTTCCTTGTGGTGTAAAAGACGTGGCCTTTCAAAGCATCGCGGAGCGTATCGCTGAAAAATGCAAATCCCGGAACATCGGTGGAATTTGGCTGCGTGGTCATTTTATAGCCGTCTTTGGTCACAGCGGTATCCATGGTCCATCCCTCTCCATAGAAAATGACATCCGGGTGGGTTTTGTGAACTTCTGTGACGACCTCGTTGATCGTTTCGGTGTCGATCAGTCCGACAAGGTCAAAACGGAAACCGTCGATGTGGTATTCATCTGCCCAGTATTTGACAGAGTCTACAATATACTTTCTCACCATGGAGCGCTCGGAGGCAGTGTCATTTCCACAGTCGGAGCCGTTGGAGTATGTTCCATCCTCGTTTACCCGGGAAAAATAGCCCGGTACGATCTGATTTACACAGAAATCCGATGCGCTGTATACATGATTGTAAACCACGTCCATGATCACGCTGATCTGGTTGTCGTGAAGTGTTTTTACCATCTGTTTCATCTCGGAAACACGGACAGCACCGTTGTAAGGATCGGTGGAATAGGAGCCTTCCGGGACATTATAATTTTCCGGGTCATAGCCCCAGTTGAACTGCGGTTTGTCTGACTGTGTCTCGTCGACAGAGGCGTAATCATAAACTGGGAGCAGATGCAGATGGGTGATGCCAAGATCCTTCATGTGGTCTAAGCCGGTTGGAATGCCGGAAGCAGTTGTTGTTCCTGTTTCGGTAAGACCTAAGAATTTTCCGGTGTATATGTGGCACCTAAGTCACTGCCGGAGTAAGTAAATTCTTTTTCAAATTTTTCTGTAGAATAAATATTTGGCATAATAATTGGATACTCATTCCCTTCAAATAAAATCATATAACGTTTGGTTTCGATTGGCATATTTTTATAACATGAACTGGTTTTGGTGAAAGTGTAACATAATTAAAAAAATAAATAAATATAATTTAGCTATAATTTAAAAAAATACGAAAAAAAACGAAAAAATTAGCGGGAAATCATCGGCAAAGATACTTTTGTGTTATAATCATAAGGATTTTTTGAAGGGAGCCAAATGCTATGGCAAAAGAACATTCGGTATATGAATTAAATCGTATTCAACAATACATTATGCAGATGCGCCCGGTTTTGAAGAAGGAGGCGCTGTTTTCGGATGGAACAAAAGATTACCGCGATCCGACGGAACCGGAGGCAGGAGAAAAGGTGACGATCCGTTTCCGCACCGGAAAGAATAACGTGGATATCGTCTGGCTTTGCACAGATTGCGAACATTATAAAATGAAAAAAACAGAAAGTGACTGTGAATTTGACTATTATGCGGTAGAGCTGACAATGGGAGAGGAGCCGTTTTACTATTATTTCGAGGTGGCTTCCGGTCTGCTGCATGTCTTTTTTGACCGTTATGGTGTGAGCAAGGAGCGACGGGATGCTTACCGGTTCTGCATCATTCCGGGATTTTCCACACCGGAGTGGTCAAAGGGAGCCGTCATGTACCAGATCCTTGTGGATCGTTTTTACAATGGTGATCCGGCTAACGATGTGCTGACGGATGAGTACTATTATATCCAGACACCGAGTAAAAAAATGGAGGACTGGAATCAGTGTCCGTCCGATTTTTCTGTTGGAGAGTTTTACGGCGGAGATTTAGAGGGCGTGAGACAGAAGTTAAATTACTTACAGAATCTTGGCGTGGAAGTCATTTACTTTAACCCGCTTTTTGTGTCACCATCCAATCACAAATATGATATTCAGGACTATGACCATATCGATCCACATTATGGAAAAATTGTGGTCGATGAGGGGGAACTTTTACAATCCGGGACAACGGATAACAGCAGGGCAACGCGTTATGTAAACCGTGTCACAAACCGGGAAAATTTAGAGGCGAGCAATGCATTTTTTGCGGAGCTGGTCAGAGAGATTCATGCCAGAGGAATGAAAGTTATTTTAGACGGTGTGTTTAACCACTGCGGTTCGTTCAACAAATGGTTAGACCGGGAAAAAATCTATCATGCGAACGGAGACTATGAGGACGGCGCATTTTTGTCGAAAGAGAGCCCTTACCGCAGTTTCTTCGGTTTCCGGGATGAAAATGCCTGGCCGGATAACACCACTTATGAGGGCTGGTGGGACTATGACACGCTGCCAAAATTAAATTATGAAGGCTCGGAAGAGTTGTACGATTACATTCTTGGAATCGCGGCAAAATGGGTGTCAGCACCATATTATGTAGATGGCTGGCGTCTGGATGTTGCGGCGGATTTAGGTCATTCTTCAGAGTTCAATCATAAATTTTGGAGAGATTTTCGAAAAGCAGTTAAGACAGCCAACCCGGAAGCGCTTATTCTGGCGGAGCATTATGGCGACCCGAAAGACTGGTTAGAAAAAGGTGACCAGTGGGATACAGTCATGAATTACGATGCCTTTATGGAACCTTTGACATGGTTTCTGACAGGAATGGAAAAACACAGTGACGAGTATATCCCGGAGAAAAAGGGAAAGGCGGATGATTTTGACGGAGCTATGCGCCACTTTATGGCAAGTTTCCAGACATCCCAGTTACAGTGTGCGATGAATGAATTATCCAACCACGATCATTCGAGATTCCTGACAAGAACCAACGGAACAGCAGGACGTGTGGGAACCCATGGATCGGAAGCCGCAGAGTATGGCGTCAACTTTGGGATTTTCCGGGAAGCAGTTGTTGTTCAGATGACATGGCCGGGCGCACCGACGGTTTATTATGGGGATGAGGCAGGCGTGTGTGGATTCACCGATCCTGATAACCGCCGAACCTATCCATGGGGAAAAGAAGATGTGGTGCTTGTGGATTTTCACCGGGATATGATCCGCATTCATAAGGAAAATGAAGCCTTACGCACCGGTTCCTTAAAGCTTTTGCAAGGGGAAAAGGACATATTGTGTTACGGCAGGTTTAACCGGACACAGCAATTTGTTGTGATCCTGAATAATAGCGATGAGAAGAAGGAGATCACAAAGGAAGTATGGAGTATCGGTATTCCAAAAAATTGTAAGATGGAGCGTCTGATCATCACCACGGAGGCTGGCTATTCGCTCATGCCGAAAGAATATGAAGTGGAAGATGGAAGGATCACCGTCACGCTGCTGCCACATTCGGCTGCGGTGCTGAAATATAAAGTGTAAAAAATATAAAATCTTATCTTGCACAATGAAAAATGATATGTTATAATCAATCCTTGTCAGGACATTTGTGCTGACAAGAATGGGCAGATTCCCGAGTGGCCAAAGGGGACAGACTGTAAATCTGCTGCAACTTGCTTCGGTGGTTCGAATCCACCTCTGCCCATTATCATATATGCCGGCGTGGCGGAACTGGCAGACGCGCAGGACTTAAAATCCTGTTGTAGCGATACAGTACCGGTTCGATTCCGGTCGCCGGCATTAAGAGGTCTCAAGTGTTGAAGTTCGTTCAGCATCTGGGGCTTTTTATTTTTGTGTTGAGATAAGAAAAATCCGCCAGCCCACAGATGCTGTGGACGGCGGATTTTTTTCTGCGATCTTATTGTTTTTTGACCGGAGCCTGATATCTTGCGGTTGATTCACGCTCGATCAGTGTAGCGCGGAGCTGTGTACGGCAGATTGGAATGTGATGTACCAGGGAGTTTAAAATGACATAAGCACATTTTCCGAGTTCACTGCGTTCCTGCCGGATAGTGGTAAGCGGTGGCTCTAGCATGGAGGAGATCGGAATGTCATCGAATCCGACCACGCTGATATCTTCCGGCACGCGGAAACCGCGGAGCTTGCATTCCGTGATAACACCGGATGCGATCAGGTCATTGCCGCAGATGATCGCAGTAGCACCCGCACCCAAAAAAGTAGGAACGTGATACTTTGCACTGTCTGCCACATAATAGCCGTAAACGGTCAGGTCTTCATTGATCTCAAGACCATGTGCTTTCATGCTGTTATAGTAGGCTTCCTGACGCTGCTCGGATACCATGGAGTGCAGGGAACCATTTAAAAAGGCAATTTTTTTGTGACCGAGTGTGTAGAGATGGTCAACTGCCGCATCGATTCCCTCATAGTTGTCCGTTCCAATGTAAGCAACATTCGGATTCTTCTTAATATAATTGTCGAAGAGAACAGTCGGCATGGTGGTTTGTTCTAACTGTTTCATCCATTCGTCGTGAAGGGCGAAGCCGACGAGAAAGGCTCCACAGAAACCATTCTTTAACATATAGGTGTCATATTTTTCTGCGAGCTGGAATGCCGGTGTGACCGGAATGACTGTCACATCCCAGTTGTGGCGGAACGCATTCTGTTTGAATCCCAGGACAATTTCATAACCAAACTGTGTGGCAGCTTCATAGTCCATATTTTCAATGAAAATCGCAAGCTTGCGGTTTTCTACTTTTTTTGATCGTTTGGTCGCATATCCCATTTCCACTGCGGTATCTAAGACCATCTGTCTTAATTCATCACTGATATCGCTTGCTCCGTTCAAACCTTTGGAGACAGTGCTGACGGATACGCCCAGACGATTTGCTATATCTTTGATCGTAGCCAAGTCTTTATCCTCTTTGTTATTATTATTCGATACTTCTCTTATTATATAGAATCGAATTTCCGTTTTCAAGCAGTCTGCTCAGAGATTTCAAAAAAGTTTCGAAACAAAACGAGAAAAACTTGTCATTTTACACAAAAAAACAAATATAAAAACGTGAAAAATAGCAAAATCGATATTAATATTTGCAAATTCGTTGACAAAAACGTTTCAATAAACTAAAATTACCTCAGATACGAAAATTCACGAAACAATTCGTATAGGTTTTGAATGCGGGATCATTCCAACAGAACGGGAGGAAATGAATTGGGATCAAAAGAATTGACCAGGGGAGCAGGAGTCCTGCTGGCAATCACAAGCTTACCATCTTCATATGGAATAGGAACATTAGGGGAAGCTGCATTCCAATTTGTTGATTTACTTGTCGATCTCAAGCAGAGGTACTGGCAGGTGCTTCCGATCGGTCCTACCAGTTTTGGAAACAGTCCGTATCAGTCCTACTCCGCATTTGCCGGAAACCCATATCTCATTGATCTGGATGATCTGGTGAAGGATGGATTGTTACAGGAGACGGAGATCCGCAGTTTTAACTGGGGAACGGATGATGCAGATATTGATTATGCAACCATCTATGAGAACCGTTACAAGATTTTGCGAATGGCTTTTTCGAGATTTTCTGCGAAGAGTGAAGACTTCCTTGCTTTTACAGAAAAAAGCGACAGATGGCTGTCTGATTATTCTCTTTATACCGCATTGAAACGGCATTTTGGAGATATAGAATGGCAGAGCTGGGACGTGCCGCTCAGGGACAGAGATCAGGAGGCAGTGAAAGAGTATCAGGAAATATTACATAATGACATCATGTTTTGCAAATTTTGCCAGTACGAGTTTTTTAAGCAGTGGATGCAGCTGAAGCAGTACGCAAATAGCCGTGGAGTCCAGATCATCGGTGATATGCCATTGTATGTGGCGTCAGACAGCGTGGATGTATGGGCGCACCGTGAGATGTTTTTACTTGAACCGGATGGAAGACCGAATGTGGTCGCAGGGGCAGCACCCGATGCATTTTCCGAGAGCGGTCAGGTATGGGGCAGTCCGGTATATGACTGGAACGTCATGGAAGAGGATGGCTTTGCATGGTGGAAGGCAAGAATGCTTGAGAACATGGAATTATTTGATGTGATCCGGTTAGACCATTTTTCCGGTCTGGTCCGTTATTACACCGTTTCTGCAGATGCAGAAGACGGAAGAAATGGCAAGTGGAGCAAAGGACCTGGCAGGAAACTGACAGATGCCATGACAGAGGTTCTGGGTGATACGCGGGTGATCGTGGAAGACATCGGACCAAAGGGCGGGCTTCCGGGAGTGAAAAAGTTAAAGACCAAAACCGGATGGCCGGGCATTAAGATTTTGATGTTTGCCTTTGATGATGACACCGCGAATGAGCATCTCCCACATAACTATCAGGACACGAACATGGTCGTATATGCAGGAACTCACGACAACGAAACGATCGTTGGTTATTTCCGGGATAAGTCAGATTACGAACTGGCATATCTGTATGAGTATCTGAACATTCATTATAAAGAAGAAATACCGGATGCACTGATCCGGGCAGCCTATGCAAGTATCGCAGATGTGGCCATTATCCAGATGCAGGATCTGATGAAACTTGGAAATGAAGCCAGAATGAACGCACCTTCCACGGTGGGACGCAACTGGCGCTGGCGTATCGGAAAAGATACTTTGAGCGAAGAACGGAGAGCATGGATACGGACTCTGGCAACCGTATATCGCAGATAACAAATACGCTATAAGATGCATAAGCATTTTATATAGAAGTCTTATTCTAAAAAAGGAGAGGAATCAAATGAAAAAGAAAGCAATCTCATTATTACTTGTTGCAGCTATGACTGCTACAATGACAGCAGGCTGCGGCGACAAACAGGAAGCAGCAGACAACACAACTGCAGGAAACGATGCGGCACCTTCTACAGAAGCAGCAGCATCTGATGATGCAGCAACAGAAGAAGAAGAGGAAGCATGGAGCGGTACATTGACTGTATGGAGCCCGCAGGAAGATCAGGATACAGGCTGGTTACAGAAAGAATGTGACGCATTCAATGCGGCTCATCCAAACTGGGATGTCACATTTGAGTATGGTGTATGTGCAGAGGGTGATGCAAAAGCTACTGTCACAACAGACGTTGAGGGATCTGCAGATGTCTATATGCTGGCAAACGATAACATCCCTGATTTAGTAGCAGCAAACGCACTTGCTGAGCTCGGCGGATCTTATCTTGATTATGTAACAAGCACAAACTCCGATTCCATTACAGCATCTGTTACATACAATGATGCAGTAGTAGCATTCCCATTTACATCTAATACATGGTTCATGTACTATGATAAGAG
>OGWR01002947.1_pt1 | contig 11556 bp, 8 predicted proteins | sample 1576061 | NCBI WGS metagenome assembly OGWR01 (sample SAMEA3541511, study PRJEB24748) | human gut metagenome | biome: human gut; feature: human-associated habitat; material: faeces | place: China | collected 2012 | reverse complement strand
GGCGTCAAAAATGCCGCCACGAACAAAGCCGTTTGTGGTAATGCAAAATAAAACGTTTGGCATACGGCATGCTGCCGGTATAGCGGCGGTAGCTGCCCTGGTACAGGTAGCTGCCGTTGACATCCCTGCGGAAGTCATTCAGGTATTCCCGCCCACGGCGGGTTTTCTTTTGCTGCATTATTCGATCCCCGTCAGGTCATAGTTGTCCAGCCACTGCTTGGCCGTTTCGCACACGCCGCGCAGGCAGCTTTCCTCAAACGGGCTGTCCAGTCCGGCGTTTTTCAGCAGCTCAGTAAACACGCGGCTGCCGCCCTGGCGGGTGTATGCCATGTAGTGCTCCCACGCGTTGGCGCGGTCCTTTTGCAGCATGGCCCAGAACTGCAGGCTGACGGTCTGTGCCAGGCAGTAGTCAATATAATAGAAGGGGCTTTCATAAATATGCTTCTGGCGCTGCCAGCCCTCACCCTCGCTGTAGAACGGGATCTCGCCATCCAGCTTCATCCACGGCATATAAATGCCCAGCAGTTCTTTCCAGGCGGCGTGGCGCTCGGCAGGGGTCAGGTCCGGCTTTTCGTACACGATATGCTGGAAGTGATCCACCATGGTGCCATACGGGATAAAGGTCAGCGCACCGGCCAGGTGGCTGTACAGGAACTTGCGGGTATCCTTGCCAAAGAAGCCCTCCGCCCACGGCCAGGCAAAGAATTCCATCGACATGGAGTGGACTTCGCATCCTTCCATGCTGGGCCACACGGTGGAATACGGCACGCGGTCACGGTTTGTGTATGCGGCAAAGGCATGACCCGCTTCATGCGTGACCACCTCAACGTCATGCTGGGTGCCGTTGAAGTTGGCAAAAATGAACGGTACCTGATAATCCCACAGGCTGGTGCAGTAGCCGCCCGCCGCCTTGCCGGGGGTGGAAAGCACGTCCAGCAGCTCATTGTTCAGCATGGTGTTAAAGAAGACGCCGGTTTCGGGTGAAAGTTCCTCATAGAATTTTTTACCCTGGGCCAGAATGGCATCGGCATCGCCGCAGGGGGCGGGGTTGCCGGAACGGAACATCAGGGCATTATCGGCAAAGCTCATGGGGTACTGTTTGCCCAGGCGCTTGGCCTGCCCGCGGTAGATGCTGTCCGCCAGCGGCACCAGATACTTGACCACGGCGGCACGGAACTTTTCTACATCCGCTTTGGTATAGCAGTTGCGGCCCATGCGGTAGTAGCCCAGGGTGGTGTAACCCTCGTACCCCAGCTTTTTGCCCATCTTATCCCGCAGGTGGGTCAGCTTGTCATAAATATCATCCAGCTGTTTCTGGTTGTCCTTATACCACTGGCCCTCGGCTTTCCAGGCGGCCAGGCGGCGGGCATCGTCCGGGTCATTCTTGAACGGGCTCAGCTGGGACAGAGTGTACACCCCGCCCTCAAACGGGATCTGTGCGCTGGCCAGCAGCTTGCCATACTGCTGGGTCAGCTCGTTTTCCTGCTGCAGTTCCTCCATGATATCAGGCGAGAATGCCTTGCGCTCAATTTCGGCGTTCACAAACATCAGGTCGCCGTATTCTTCGGCAAAGTTTTTGCGGTAGGGGCTTGCCAGCATGGCGGCGGTCCAGGAATCCTGCCACTGCTGGATCTGCGGCATGGCGCTGTTGGCAAATTCCATCTCTTCATCATAGAACTTATCCCGCGTATCAATGGTATGGCGCACGCTGGCCAGGGTGAACAGGGTATCCACATGCTTGTTCAGCACCTGCTCCTCCAAAAAAGCGGCGCGGGCAGCGGCATAGTCGGGGGCGTTCTGCAAACGCTCGGTCAGTGCGGCAAACTGTTCTTTCAGGGCGCTCATGTCCGGGCGCTCATAGGGCATTTCGGAAAATTTCATGGGTTCCTTCTCTCCTTATTCTACAGTTTTGTTCGTAACTTAGGGACATTATACCATGGCGCAAAAAATAAGACCAGCCCGAAAAAGGCTGGCCTTCCATGATTCTGTATGATTTTACATGCTATTCATAAATTCTCCATTCAGGAAAAATTTTATTTTACTTTCAGGAAAGTTTTATCCGCTTGCATCCCTATGGTATAATAAAGCCGCAATATTAAATGAAAGGGATGGCACTACCATGACCAATGAAGTTTTGAATACCATGAAAACCCGCCGCAGCTGCCGCTGCTACCTGGACAAGATGCCGGAGCCGGAAGCACTGAACGCCGTGCTGGAAGCCGGCACCTGGGCCCCCACCGGCATGGGCCGCCAGAGCCCGGTGATTGTCTGCATACAGAACAAGGCCGCCCGCGATACTTTGAGCAAGATGAACGCCGCCGCGATGGGCGGCAATGGCGACCCATTCTATGGTGCGCCCTGCGTTGCCGTTGTGCTGGTGGATAAAACCATCCCCACCTGTGTGGAGGACGGCAGCCTGGTGATGGGCAACATGCTGAACGCCGCCGAGAGCGTGGGGCTTTCCGCCTGCTGGATCCACCGCGCAAAGGAAATGTTTGAAACCGCCGAGGGCCAGGCCCTGCTGAAAAAGTGGGGTGTGCCCAATGCCGAAAACCTGCGCGGCGTGGGCAACTGCATCCTGGGTTATGCTGCCGAGGGCGGCAAAAAGGCCCCTGCCCCGCGCAAAGAAAACTATGTGGTGCTTGTAAAGTGATGCAGAACGAGAAAAAGCTGGTTGTTTTGTTCCCCGGCTTTGGCTACGGACCGGACAAACCGCTGCTGTATTATGCCGCCAAGGTTGCCCGCCGGCAGGGGCTGGACTGCATGGTGGTGCAGTACAGCCAGCTGTTCCCCCACGAGGAAACGCCGCAGGCCAGCGCCGCCAAAAGCTACCCCGGCGCCGCGCAGGACGCCATGACGCAGATTCCCGCCGGGTATGACCGGTACATCTGCATTGCCAAGAGCTTTGGCACGATGGTGGCTGCCGGTTGGGTAAAGGCCCACCCGGAATATCATGTGACCCTGCTGCAATTAACGCCCCTTGCGTGGGAGTATGCCCCGCTTTACGCCGGGATGCCCGCCTGGCACGCCACCGGCACTGCGGACCCGTTGGGCGGTGCCGCACTGCGCCGTGCTTTGGAGGATGACCCCGCCATTACCACCTATTTTGTGGAGGGCGGCAACCATTCGCTGGACACGCCGGAGGATTACACCATTGGCCTTGAGGCGCTGAAAGACATCGTGAGAAAGTATGAAGAAGCGATGAGGTAAGTTAGGCGGGAGGAGTTTTCGTTTTTAATTAGAAATTAGAAATGAGAAATTAGCAATTAGGAATTGGAGATAAGGCAGGGCCCGGTGCATAGTTTAAGATGCACCGGGCCTTGTGTTTGTTTTGGAAAGAATAATTAAAAAAGAATAATGGCCACATTTTTCGTGATGTGCCGCGATTCTATTCGATTGGTTCGTCACGCATTACAAAGTGCTCTGTAGGGAACGGTCTATCTCCGGCCTAAGAGCTGCATTCGGCGGTTGGCCTCCGAAACGCGCCTGCGGGCGCTGTGACCGTTCCGGGGCCATGTTGTATATCCCACAATGGGATTTGGCGTAAGGCCCACCCGGGACGTCGAGGACGCCGTTCCCTGCAAATATATTTTCAACTTATCGCCAAAATTATTTCTTATACTATTATTAAAGTTTCTGCTTCCTTCTTTTCAAAGAAAGAACAAAATTTCCCGTAGTCCCCTCATTCCACCTTCAAAATCGTCACGCTGACGGGGGCGAGTTCGATGGCATTGTGGTGGGTGGGGCCGAAGGGTTCGGCGGCGGCGTGGGTACCATCGCACAGGTAACGCCAGCTCCCGGCAGGCAGGGCCGCCCACTGGCGGGTGCGCTCCGGGTTATAATAAACGGCCAGCCGCCCTGGCAGGCTTTCGCCCTGGCGCTCTGGCACAAAGCCGATCAGCCACCCCGGCAGGGACAGAATGCAGGGTTCTGCATCCCCCGCCATACCGGAAAGCTCCGGATACGCCTTGCGGATTTCCAACAGTCCGTGATAATACTGCACCAGCTCCTCCAGCTGGGCGGCGCGCGTCCAATCCAGGCGGTTCAGCTCCAGCGGGCCGCGGTAGGTGTTGTGGTCGCCATGCTTGGTGCGGGCAAACTCTTCGCCCCCCTGCATGAACGGCAGACCCTGGCAGGTCAGGTAAATACCCGCCGCCATGCGGTTCTGGGCCAGCAGATCGGCATCCGGCGCGGCATAATCCCCGCGGCGGGCCACGCATTTCAGCTTATCCCACAGGGTATAGTTATCATGGGCCGAAACATACTGCACCACCTGGCCCGGCGCCTGGGGCATAAAATCCGCCTGGCCGCCGCGCCACGCCGGGATAGAATGCAGCACTTGATACCCACAGTGCATATCGCCGTTGATGTAGCCCGCGCTGCCCGCATTGAACACCCCGCCCTTGATGGCATCGCGGGTGTTATCGCAGAAAAATCCAATGCGACTGTCCAGCAGGCCCGCCGCCTGTTTGTTGGCGGGGATCGCGCCGTGTTCCATGCGGGTGCTGCCGCCCTGCCACGGTTCACCGTACATGAGGATATCTTCGCCGCCGGGCAGGGCATCCAGCGCAGCGCGGATCGCGTTCATGGTTTCCACATCGTGCAGAGCCATCAGGTCAAAGCGGAACCCGTCAATATGGTACTCTTTGGCCCAGTACACACAGGAATCCACCAGATACTTGCGCACCATCGTGCGCTCGCTGGCAAGGTCACACCCGCAGCCGGAGCCGTTGGTCAGGCTTCCGTTTTCCCACCGGCGGTTCCAGTAGCCGGGCACCGTGCGTTCCAGCCAGCTGTTGGAATAATAGGTGTGGTTGTACACCACATCCATCACCACGCCCAGCCCTGCGCTGTGCAGGGCCTGCACCATGGCGCGGCATTCCCGCACGCGCACCTCGCCGTGGAACACATCGGTGGCATAGCTGCCCTCCGGCAGGTTATAATTCAGCGGGTCATACCCCCAGTTGTAGTCCTCGCCGCTCACTTCGTCCACCGTGGCAAAGTCAAAAATAGGCTGCAGCTGCACATGGGTCACACCCAGCCGCTTGAGGTAGTTCAGCCCGGTGGGGTGTACGCCGTCCCCGTTCAGGGTGGTGCCGTCCACCGTAAAGCCCATAAACTTGCCGCGGTAAGCCTGCGGCACGCCGCCGGCCGGGTCGGCGGTAAAATCCGCCACATGCATCTCCCACACGCTGCGGGCATGGGCGGGGATAGCCGGGCGTTCATCCTTCTGCCAGCCGTCCGGCACGGCGGCGGCCTGGTTCAGCACCATGCTGCGGGTGCCCCCTGCCCCGGCTGCGTGGGCGTATGGGTCCGCTGTAACGGTGGAGGTTCCATCCGGGAACTGCAGCTCATACTGGTAATACTGCCCGGCCAGGTCACCCGCCAGTTCCAGGTACCAGGTGCCGCCCTCACTGCGCTGCATGGGCAGGGTGCCAAGGTCGGCAGTTTCCGGCTCTGCGTCCGTGCCCGTAGCAAAGCGGTGCAGCGCCGCGTTGCACGCCGTGGGGGCCCACAGGCGGAATGCCGTAGCGTTGCTGTGCCACACTGCACCAAGGTCATTCCCGGCATAAACCGGCAGCTGGGATGCCTGTGTTTCGTTCATGGGGATTCCTCCTACTGATATACCACAAAAAAGGCACAGCCTTTGCGGCTATGCCCAAAATGCTTACGCTATAATTTTAACAGGTCTGGCCCGCCAGTGCAAGGCTGAAATCAGCCGCGGTTTTCCATCGGCAGGTAATCTCTGGTTGCCATAACACTTTTGTACGCGGGGCGAATGATTTTATCCACATTGACCAGCTCTTCCATGCGGTGGGCGCTCCAACCGACCACACGAGCCACAGCGAACATGGGGGTATACAGTTCCACGGGGATGCCCAGCATGTTGTAGACAAAGCCGGAATAGAAGTCCACGTTGGTGGAAACGCCTTTATAGATATGGCGCTTTTCGGCAATCACCTGCGGGGCCAGGCGCTCCACCGTGTTGTAAAAGTCAAAGTCCGTCTTGCGGCCCTTGGCCATGGCCAGCTGCTGCACAAAGCTCTTGAACACCACCGCGCGCGGGTCCGACAGAGAGTAGACCGCATGGCCCATGCCGTACACAAGGCCCTTATGGTCAAAGGCCTCTTTATCTACAATTTTGCCGATGTAGGCGCGCATTTCGTCCTCATCGGTCACGTCGGAAACATGGGCGCGGATATCGTCCATCATCTCCATGACCTTGATGTTCGCGCCGCCGTGCTTGGGGCCCTTCAGGCTGGAAAGCGCCGCTGCAATGACCGAGTAGGTATCCGCCCCCGAAGAAGTGACCACGCGGGTGGTGAAAGTGGAGTTATTGCCGCCGCCGTGCTCCATGTGCAGCAGAAGAGCAATATCCAGAACATGGGCTTCCAGCGGGGTATACTGCTGGTCGGGGCGCAGCATCTGCAGCAGGTTTTCTGCCGCCGAAAGCTCCGGCCGCGGGCGGTGGATGTACATGCTGCCGTCATTCAGGTAGTAATTATAGGCATGGTAGCCATACACCGCCAGCATGGGGAAGACACTGATCAGCTTGATGCACTGCTCCATCTGGGTCTGCAGGCTGTTATCCCCCACCGAATCATCATAAGAAGCCAAGGTCAGCACGCTGCGGGTCAGGCTGTTCATCAGATCCTTGCTGGGGGCTTTCATGATAACGTCCCGCACAAAGTTGCTGGGCAGGGCACGGCATTTGGTCAGGCAGTCGGTAAATTCATGCAGCTGCTGTTCATTGGGCAGATCACCAAGCAGCAGCAGGTAGGCAACTTCCTCAAAGCCATAGCGCTTGCCGCGCAAACCACGGATCAGGTCATACACGTTATACCCGCGGTACCACAGCTTGCCATCGCAGGGGGTTTTAACGCCGTCACGCATTTCAAACGCATCAATGCGGGAAATATTGGTAATCCCGGCCAGCACACCGTTGCCGTCCTTATCGCGCAGGCCGCGCTTTACACCGAACTCATCAAACAGGTTCGGATCAATGGCATCGTTATGCACACACAGTTCTGTAAACAGCTTGGCTTCTTTTTCGATTGCCGCATACTCGCCCATGGTTTGTCCTCCTTTTACTTTTGAGACTTATCGTTGCATTATACAGTGTATTAGATTATTATACACCGTGTTCAACGTCAAAAGGTGAAAAAAGCGTTAATTTTAATTGGTGAAATCATGTCGAACGGCAACAAAAAGCCGCAAATGTACTAAAATAAAGAACATTCACGGCCATCTTAAAGCAATGTATAAATATCAGAATAATTATTCGTCGGAGACCTCGGAACCTGGTAGTTGCCCGTGGGCGACGGTGTGAAGTTCCGGGACATACCGGGCGCTGGCACCCCATCGGCATAGCCGCCGGGGCCTCACTCCGCATCATCCCGAAACTTCCCCCGCCGCCCTTGGTTCAGCTCAAATTCCTAATTTCTCATTTCTAATCCCTAATTGAGATAACTCCTAACTTACGCTTGCAGTGCCTGCAATGCCGCCATCAGCGGGGGGATCAGCTGCTTTTTGCGGCTGACAACCCCGGGCAGCACAGCTTTGCCGTCCTTGGTTTCCACATGGAATGCGCTGCGCACAATTTCTTCCGCCTGCTGGCCGCAGAACAGCAGGTCTGTGGCCTGGGCACGCATATCGGTGCACATAAAGAACACCATGGGCACACCGGCCTGGGCCAGTGCTTCCGGCAAAAATGGCGTGATGAGCGCTTCTGCCGCCGAGCGGGAGTTGGAGGTCATGTAAATAGCCTGGCCAACGCCGAACTTGGCATCGCCGCGGCTGAATACCTTAAAGTCAGAGAAGAACACATCGTCCGCCGTGCGGCCCGTCAGGTCGGCGCCGGCTTCAAACATCTGCTCCGCATAGGTGGGGATCTCCTCGCCCGCGATCCTGGCCAGCTTTTCGGCAATGTGCTGGTCAAGCGGTGTGGAGGTAGGCGAACGGAACATCAGCGTGTCCGACAGAATAGCGGAAAGCAGCAGGCCTGCAATCTGGGGTGGGATCTCTATACCGTGCTCTTCATACATGCGGCTGATGATAGTAGCGGTGCAGCCAACCGGCTCGTTGCGGAAATACACCGGCCCGGCAGTTTCCAGTGCACCAAGACGGTGATGGTCGATGATCTCCAGAATCTCCGCCTGCTCCAGACCATCCACAGCCTGACCGCGCTCGTTGTGGTCTACCATAATGACCTGCTTGCGGTGCACGTTCAACAAATTACGGCGGCTGATGACACCGCAATATTTTCCATTGGCATCCAGGATGGGAAAATAGCGGTGGCGCACATTGGCCATGACCTTGCGGGCGTCTTCCACTGCAGTATTCACGCTGAATTCCAACAGGTTCTTGCTGCGCATAAAGTGGCGCACCGGGGCGGCGGTGGAAATCAGGCGGGCGGCGGCGTACGTATCAAACGGGGTGGTAATGACAATGCATCCTTTTTCCTGTGCGCGGGCCAAAATGGTACGCGGCACAGCAGAGCCGCAGCAGACAACAATGGCACCGGCGCCACAGTCAATGGCGCACATCTGCACTTCGTACCGGTTGGACACCAGCACAATATCGCCGGGGTTCACGGCACCATCCATAATTTCCGGGCTGGTGCCAATAAAAATGCGGCCGGAGGTAATGCAGGCATCGGGGTCGCCCAGCAGCATTTCGCCTTCTAGGGTACTGAGCACGTTTTTGTAGCTCGTCTGGGATTTTGCCAGAACCTCAGTATCAAATAGGTCCATATTGGCATTGGCAATGTCCTTAACGGTGATCAGGCCCAGCAGTTCTTTATCCTCGTCAATGGCGCACAAGGTATCGATCTCGGTGTCGCGCATCATGCTCCATGCGGCGCGGATGCTCATTTCCTTATCAATGCCGGGCTGCTCGCGGATGTCGATGTCCTTCACCTGGGGGCTGACGTCGGTACACAGGCGCGGCGGCTCCACCCCAAAATGCTTGAGCACAAAGGCGGTTTCGCGGTTGATCTGCCCGGCACGGCGGGCTTCGTACACAGCATCCCCCAGCTGGTTTTTCAGGTAGGTATAGGCCAGCGCAGAGCAGATAGAGTCTGTATCCGGGTTGCGGTGACCAATGATGTTGACCTTACGGCGTGTCTTTGGCATAGTTCTTCCCTTTCCCAATCAATGCAAGGGGTATATGCAGCGGCCTTTCCCCTCTTTTTGGTTATTTACCGCAAACCATGTTGTTGGTAGAATAACCAGAAAACCGCGCAATTCCCCACGATTATTTTTAATTATACCATAAGAAAAAACAATTTGCGATTCTTGACAATTTCATCATGGTGCCGTACAATATAGTATAAGTGTGCTGCAGTTGGGATGTTAGCCCCTGCCGCAACCTATGTTCGTGCACCAAACCCCAGATTTTGAAAGTATAAAGAGGTATCGTAGGTTATGATCCAAGAAAATCTTCGCAATATTGCCATTATCGCCCACGTTGACCATGGCAAGACCACCCTCGTGGATCAGATGCTGAAGCAGTCCGGCGCATTCCGCTCCAATCAGCAGGTTGCTGAGCGCGTGATGGACTCCGGCGCCATCGAGCGTGAACGCGGCATCACCATCCTGGCAAAGAACTGCTCCTGCGTCTATGAAGGCGTCAAGATCAACATTGTTGACACCCCGGGCCACGCCGACTTTGGCGGCGAGGTAGAACGCGTGCTGAAAATGGTCAACGGCGTTCTGCTGCTGGTTGACGCAGCCGAAGGCTGCATGCCCCAGACCCGTTTTGTTCTGCAGAAAGCTTTGCAGCAAAATCTGTCCCTGGTCATTGCCGTCAACAAGATCGACCGTCCCGACGCCCGCATTCATGAAGTTATTGACGAGATCCTGGAGCTGCTGATGGACCTGGGCGCTACCGACGAGCAGCTGGACAGCCCGATGGTGTTCTGCTCCGGCCGTAACGGCACCGCCAGCTATGATTGGACCCACCCCGAAAACGGCACCGACCTGAAGCCGCTGTTTGATACCATCCTGAAGTACGTTACCCCGCCAGAGGGTGAACCCGAAGCCCCGATGCAGATGCTGGTTTCCAGCGTGGACTACAACGACTTTGTTGGCCGCATGGGCGTTGGCCGCGTGCAGAACGGTATCATCAAGGTTGGCCAGGCTGTTCAGGTTTGCGACTGGCACAACCCCGACCTGCACATGACCGGCCGCATCACCAAGCTGTTTGACTTTAAGGCAAACGGCCGTGAGCCCATTGAGCAGGCCGCTGCCGGTGATATTGTTGCCTTTGCCGGTCTGCCCGATATCTCCATCGGCAACACCGTGTGCGACCCCAGCAAGGTTGAGCCGCTGCCCTTTGTTAAGATCAACGATCCTACCGTTGAGATGACCTTCTCCGTCAACGATTCCCCGTTTGCCGGCAAGGAAGGCAAGTACGTCACCAGCCGCCAGATCCGTGACCGCCTGCAGCGCGAGCTGCTGAAGGACGTTGCCCTGCGTGTGGAAGATTCCGCCACCAACGATTCCTTCCGCGTAATGGGCCGTGGCGAAATGCACCTGTCCATCCTGATTGAGACCATGCGCCGCGAAGGTTACGAGCTGCAGGTCAGCCCCCCGCATGTTCTGACCCATGAGGAGAACGGCAAGACCATGGAGCCCATGGAGCGCGTTGTGATTGACGTGCCGGAAACCTATCAGGGCAACGTTATGACCGCTCTGGGCGCCCGCAAGGCCATCCTGATGAACATGCAGATGATGAACAACCGTTCCCGCCTGGAGTTCCGTATGCCCAGCCGCGGCCTGTTTGGCTACCGCAGCCAGTTCCTGACCGACACCCACGGCGAAGGCATCATGAACACCATTTTTGATGGTTACGAAGAATGGTGCGGCCCCATTGCCACCCGTTCCACCGGCTCCCTGATCAGCTTTGATACCGGCGATGCCGTCACTTACGGTCTGTTCAACGCCCAGCAGCGCGGCACCCTGATTGTGACCGCAGGCGAAAAGGTTTACGAGGGCGAAGTTGTTGGCTACACCCCGACCGGTGAGGACATCACCGTCAACGTGTGCAAAACTAAGCACCTGACCAACACCCGTGCATCCGGCAGTGACGATGCTCTGCGCCTGATCCCCGTGACCAAGTTCAGCCTGGAAGGCTGCCTGGAATTCCTGGCACCGGACGAGCTGCTGGAAGTTACTCCGGAGAACCTGCGCATCCGCAAGCGCATCCTGGACCACGACCTGCGCATGAAGGCCACCAGCAAAAAGAGCAAGGGTTGATTTTAAGTTTGCCTTTCCAGCCTTTTTGAAAAAAGGCTTCGGCGAAAAACTTTAATCGGCTTCGCATAGAATAATAAAGATCCCGGCATGATTTTGGAATGAAAATCGTGCCGGGATTTTTGGTTTTATTATATTATATTGGGATGTGTATGCCCCCCGCCCAAAATAAGCAACGCATTCTTTCAAATGTTCCTCACCGGACAAACACTCCGGGGCGATGCAAGCATCGTCCCCTGCAAATATTTTTTAGGGCAATACCGCATAATTCTAAGTGCCGATACGGCGAGCGAGGTGCGGC